>Ga0183095_10152_pt4 | contig 209558 bp, 160 predicted proteins | sample BioMet4_FD_130346 | JGI IMG/M metagenome (GOLD analysis project Ga0183095, IMG submission 130346) | Microbial communities from bioreactor (seeded with sewage sludge) at LBNL, California, USA - Biofuel metagenome 4 (v2) (version 3) | ecosystem: Engineered > Bioreactor > Anaerobic > Unclassified ...
AGGATTAACAGAATCAAGCCAAGCATTAATATATGCTGCTATGATCCATATAATGATTAGACGGCTAGGTCGGATAAAAAACGTAAGAAAATAAGAGAAATATAATATTCAGACAGCCTCTAAGAGTCTTGAAATGCTAAAGTACTCTGTTCTTCTATTGATGAAACATAGAAATAAAGAGATGGCTATAATTAGTTAACAATACCTATGGTTTATCTAATGTTGAATCATCAACAATCAGAAAGCCTTCTTTAAGCTTGACATGACTTTTTACTTCCTCCCATAGTGCTTCCGTGTCTGGAGGTTGCCTTTGAAGGCAACGAGTAAAAGCATCATGAGAAGGAGCATTAGCTATGTCTGGATAACACCTAGTGTCAAGTCAATTCTCAAGGATTCACCGATTTCCGAATAATTGCAATTGATTTTATACGACATTTTGCGGTTGACTCGACAATAGCAGCTTCAGTGCAACTAAAAACGTTAGAAGCTGCAATGAGAAAATTAATGTAGTCAATGCCATCACACTTGGGTAGGTTTATGTCCATAACTCCGTACGTTTTTGGAGAATCACTAATGTATAATTATATTTTTAATGATATGGGGTTTTTGATATTTCAACTGCGTAAATTCTATATAAATCGGAGCTCCAAAAACGATTCCATCGGAGTTTAGAATTCTGTCAAAAAGCTCCCAAAGTCATCGATCTGAGAGCATTCCCCGGTCGCATAACAGGCTCCGCATCCTGTGCAGTATTCTAGACTCAGTTTGTAGAGATCTATCAGTTCGACGTCGGCACCTTCTGACTCAGCACCTTTGGGCATGGATTTTACAAGTTGAAGAGTCTTGCTTTCATTCCCTCTCGAGCTTGCGTTAATTCCAAGAATTTTCACGATTATCATCTTGATTAAATGGATTACGCAATGATTACATGAACTACACAGGATTAACGTATTATTTTTTGCCTTTTTCAGGAATACTAGCGTGAGCTACAGGACTCCTTTTTCCTCTCACAAGGGATGCGAATATTCCAAGAATACAGAAGGCTGTAAACAGCATGAAAGCATAATGCAGGCTTAAAACGAACTGGGGGTAATATTCAGGCGTAATCTCTACAGGGCCGATAACAATTGCAAAGATCATCATTGCGATACCCATTGACAGCATCTGTCCAAGGAGCCGCATAGTCCCGTTCATTCCCGATGCTACACCGTAGAATCTTTTATCAACGGAGCTCATGATTGCATTCGTGTTTGGAGACGAGAAGAGCCCAAAACCTATACCAAGAATAATCAGGGTGATAATGAGGTGCCAGATAGGAGTTGTTTCTGTAAGGAAAATTAGAAGGAAGAGCCCAAGCGCAGTAAATGTCATCCCTGCGGACGCAACGATCCGCGGTTCAATCCTGTCAGAGAGCCTGCCGGCAATTAGCGAAACCATAGCCATGATAACTGGCTGTGCTACCAAGATAAATCCGGCATGTTCAGGAGTGAAGCCTTTCGTGTACTGAAGATCGAGGCTTAAAAGAAAGGTCACTGCGTAAGTAGCACTGTAATTGATTAGCGCAGATAGGTTTGAAAAGGCAAAAATTCTATTTTTTGTCAGGAGACTTATGTCAAGAACGGGAGAAGGTGTTCTAATTTCATATAGAGCAAAAATAATTACTCCAAGAGTTCCCACAGCTAAGAGGGCAGCCCCTTTAAAGTCCGGGAGAACTGAAAAACCATACATTACTGCAACTACCGATGCGCCGTATATGACTGACCCTGTCAGGTCGAACTTCTCCCCTCTGCACTCAGCCCATTCACCTTTAATCTTCCATAAGATCAGAAGAATTGCTGTAATGCCTATGGGGACATTTACGAAGAAGATGCTCCTCCAGCCAAGATACTGCGTCATCGCGCCTCCAAGTAAAGGACCAACAGAAAGCCCAATGTAAACCGCAGTAATATAAGTACCAAGAGCTTTTCCACGCTCACCGGGCGGGAAGACTGAGGTAACGATGGCGACGCCTGTCCCGAAAATCATGGCACTCCCTATACCCTGCACAACCCGTACTCCAATCAGCATTTCCGATGAGGAAGCCATGGTCATAATTAAAGACGAAAGGCTGAAGAGCGTAATACCATAGAGGAAAATCTTTTTCCTCCCATAAATGTCTGCGATTTTTCCGAAAGGTACAAGAAACAATGCTGATGAAAGGAGGTAAGCAGTCGCAACCCAGGAAAGGGCAATAGCATCCATGTGAAATTCAGCCCCAATCGCAGGCAGGGCAATATTTACTGCCGAACCGTCAAAGGGGGTAATAAATCCAGAAAGTATCGCAATGAAAAGCACGACCTGTTTCCCTGTGCCGACAACAGGAGTATCAGGTGTATGGTAGATTTCCGGAACTTTGGCAGGTGATCCGGCGTTATTTGTATCTTTTTTCATGTGTATCACTTATCAGAAGGGGCGTTATCTACGGCTTATGGTGTCAGAAAAATCGCAATCTATTTATGTGCAGGATAGATTATTTCAGAGACGACACTCTTCATTAATACTTTTCCTCGTTATGGCTGACTAATCGGTCATTTAGTACAATTTGTTTGTATTAAACATTACGCTGAAGCAAAACCTTAAAGCAACCGTTGACCCGCAACCGTTGCGCCGGTTGATCACGCCGGAAAAGGTTTGGGGATAAGGCTCTTAAACTCAAACGTTGCCAAGGGTTTTCGGTCAAGCCTTTTTTCAAAAGGGTTGTGCCACAACCGTTGCGCCGGTTGATCACGCAGATAGGGTTCGGGGATAAGGTCCTCATATTCAAACGTTTCTCGGGTTTTCGGTCAAGCCTTTTTTCAAAAAGTTTGCAATAAATTTGAGAACACAAATTAAACTATTAGAATAGAGTAATAATTAAATTAAGACTATGTAGAATTAAGATTATCCGAAAATTTCCTTTCAGTACTGTTAAAACCGCATAAAGTTTAAAAGAAATTAATGGTTAAGGCGAGGTAAAATCTTAAGGTTAAGTTTATATTTTAAGGCTAAATTTACAACAAGCCGAAGTAATGCAAAACCAGAAAACCAAATTTAGAAGATGACTGCGACTCAGTTAAATATATAAAAATTGAAAGGTTAAGCCGTTAAACCTATGCTTATACGAAAATCGTTGATGGATTAACCTATAATTCACCTATGGATTAAACCTTAAATTATGCTAAATTATGCCAATATGAAGATCATAGAGGTTATAGACTCACAATGAATGAAATTATTATCTGGATACTGATCATACTCTGCCTGATACAGTCCGCTATTTTTTCAGGAATGACAATTGGACTTTTCAGCCTTGGTAGACTCAGGCTTGAGATAGAAGCCGAAGCAGACAGCAAAGAAGCTATCAAAATTCTGCAGATCCGGCGGGACTCAAACTTCCTGCTTACGACACTGCTCTGGGGAAATATTGCTGTGAATGTCCTCATTGCCCAGCTTACAGGTTCTGTGCTGACAGGAGCTTCAGCTTTTCTCTTCTCTACTTTCGTAATCACCAGTTTCGGAGAGATAGTACCCCAAGCTTATTTTTCCCGAAATGCTCTGTCACTAGGAGCGAAACTAACTCCGTTAGTCCGATTCTACCAAATGCTGCTCTATCCGGTAGCCAAGCCTACAGCCCTTATTCTTGACTGGTGGCTCGGCAGGGAAAAACTGGAACTCTTCAAGGAACAGTCTATGCGGATTATGCTCGAAAAGCATATTGAGTCGGGAAAGTCTGATATTGGCACTTTTGAGGGAATAGGGGCTCTGAACTTTCTTTCTATAGACGACGTCAGCATCTCCGATGAAGGCTCGCTAATAGACCAGAGAAGCATAATCTCACTTCCGGTTGATAATAACCGTCCGGTATTTCCTCCTTTCAAAAGAGAACCAGCCGATCCGTTTCTGCAAAAGATAGAAGCCTCCGGGAAAAAATGGGTAATCATTACCAACCCCCAGGATGAGCCTATCATGGTGCTTGACGCGGACGGCTTCCTCAGGGATGCGGTCTACAAGAAAGGCCCGTTTATTCCGCTTTCTTACTGCCACTTTCCGGTTGTGGTGAGGTCTCCCAAGACCAGGCTTGAGAAAGTAATCAGGCAGTTTAAGGTGTATCCGCAATACCCTGAAGACGATGTGATCGATCAGGATCTTATCCTCTACTGGGACCAGGAGAAAAGAATTATTACGGGTTCGGATATTCTGGGCAGACTGCTGCGGGGAATTGTAGTAGAATGTGACCTGAAATCAGGATGCGAAGTGCCTGTTCCGCCTTCCCAGCCTGGAGTTGTCAGAAGAAGTTTGAGAAGAGGAAAGAAGAAAGAAAGCGAAGAGCAGAAAAAAGAATGAAAACAGCAGATAAGGGAATAATAGAGAGTAAAAAATAGAGAATGGGATAAAAAAAGTAAAAAAGTAGACAAGAAAATAAAAAGAGTAGATCAGAGAATAAAAACAGAGAAAAGAAATAATAAGTTACTCTTCGTATGCAGGAAGAGTGATAACACCGATCTCCGGAAGTGGATAGCCAACAGCGAAATGGTAGAGGTCCTGAAACTCAAGCCCTTTGATCCCTATAGCCTCATGCAAAGGATCATCAAAGAAACACCCAATCCCACAGCCCCTTAGGCCATATGCTTCGGCTTCAAGGTAAAGAAGCTGCCCCAGAATTCCGCATTCCCAGAAAAGGTATGGATATATCCAGGCCCCAAACCTGCTCAGAGGCCCTTCGAACTCCGAGAGCATGCAGGCAGTAAAACAGGCATCGGCAGCTTTTCGCTGCGTACAGGAAAGCTGGGCTGCAAAAAAATCCAGAGTTTCTTCCATCAACAGGTAAAACTCAAGGTCTGAAGGGCAATTTTTCGGTTTCTCCCATAAAAAGTCCGGCCTGATCGCAGCTTTAAACCTCTCTTTTTCTTCGGGTTTGCGAAGGAATATATAAAGTCCCGGAAGTAGATCCTTTACGCGGTTCACGAAAAGAAGCAGGTGAGTAAAGGAACCAAAAGCAAGAGAATTGAAAATCGGGTTGTTTTGCGGAAGGGTTCTTTGCAGCATCGCATAGAAAGTTTCTTTTTCCAGGTATGCGCTGTTATTTATCTCAATAGCACTTCTCCTTCCCCGGATAACTCCGCGCAGAGGAACTGTATCAAGCTCGGACAGGTTCCCGAAGCTGCTGGTTTTTAGTGATGAAGCAGTCTGCATATAGGATTTTGATCCTTCATTTGATTCTTCTTTTGATTCTTCTTTTGATTCTTCTTTTGATTCTTCTTTTGATTCTTCTTTTGATTCTTCTTTTTTCTCAAGGTAATCGGTTCCCTTCTTTTGAGCTGCCGAGGCCGCTTTTTCAATACCTACCCATTCAACATGTCCTGGGCTTAAACTGTTAGGAACGCCTTTCCAGGAAAGACTTTTAAAAGCAGGAATCGCGCCGGAAGAAATCCTGCCTTTTGTACAGGTCTTTCCTGCTGGATATATCGCAAGCAGACAGGCAGGCTCCTGTTTTTCAGGACCTTTCTCTCCGGAAATGCCAAGAAGCACTGCAATCTCTTCCGAACCCATGTCTGCAAGAAGGCTTGTTTTCCAGCCGAGCCCGGCAGCAGCAAAGGTCAGAGCAGCAATTGCATGTCCTATATCATGCTGTGCATATCGAAAGGCTCTGAGCCCATATTTCCAGGAAACCCGCCAGAAAATTGAACTCAGCCCCACGAAAAAAGTGCCTTCAGGAAAGCCCGAACTTAATAGTCCCCAGGTCTCTGGCAAAAGTTCCGCTCTGAGTTCAAGGGCATGAGGCAAAGGAGCATAATGGCAGACAGACGGGTTTTTCAGAAGCCCCTTCATAGGGCCGGAAAGAAGGTAAACCTCGGTAGGATGAAGGTTTCCACTTGAAGGATTAACGCGAAGAGGCCATTTTGTACCTTCTGCTCTCTTCCAGGCAGAAATGGCAAAGCTGTCAAAAAAAAGCCTGGAAATTGATTTCACACTCAGCTCATACGGCTTGAGTTTTTCCGGTGAGAAAGCCTGTTCATAGGCAGGAAAAGTCTCAGCTTTTATATGCTCATCGCTCCAGATCTCCAGATTAAAAAGTCGAGTTCCATGATAGTTAAGGAAGGGATCTGGCTTGAGAGGCAGATCCAGGTGGTAAGGACCCGGAGCATAAGCTTTGAAGTTGTGTTTACTTGCCTGGTGATAAGCCAGTATGGCTTCAAGTTCCGCTGTCATAATAAGCACACCCGGTAACCGGAGAAATCTAATTTTCAGACAACTTTTTCGGTAAAGGAGATCTGCATTTTAGAATCCTTGATGAAAATTAAGCTTTTTTCAGGGCCTCAAGTACGGCTTTTCCAAACGCATCAGCACTTGCAGGGTCTCGCCCTGTGACCACACGGCCCGAAACCACTACTTCCCTGTCCAGATAGATAGCCCCGTGTTCCTTAAGTTCACGTACAGTATCCGGACTTTTGAAGACTGTACTCTCTTTGCCCTTCAAGATGCCTGTTCTTGCCAGTACTACAGGAGAGATGCAGACCGCGGAGATCACCTTTTTCAGGTCATCAGCTTCTTTTACGAGTGCCTGCAGAGCTTTGTTATCCCACAGGTATTTTCTAGAGCCTGAGCCCCCTGAGATTACGATTGCATCGTAATCGCCAATTCTGGCGTATGAGATCGCGATATCAGGCTTGATTGTGCCTCCAAGCATTCCTTTAGCCGTTTTCATAGATTCGGCTGCAACAGTAACTTTTACTCCTGCAGCCTCAAAAAGCTGTTTCGGAACAAAACATTCCTCGTCCCTGAATTGTTCCTGGGCGATTACGAGCAAGATTTTCTTATCTTTATACTCGGTTTCTGTCATCTGTTTACCTCCTGTAAACTTGAAAATTAAGAGTAGAAGAAATGAAAAGTGGAATGGTTTAGTAACCCTGTTTCCTTAAGGGTATGTAATGAAAATATAAATGGATTCTTCCTTTAGAGGCTGTCTTAAAATTAAATACTACATGTAATCATATTGTTCGCTAGTGATAGAACAAACAAAAAGAATTCCTTATCCTAGTGATATCTCTGATAGAGAATGGGAAATAATCAAACTGTACTTTCCAAATCCCAGGACAAATAGAGGTCGAAAGCGCGTTCATCCTTATCGCGAAATCTTGAATGCCATCTTCTATTTGTTACGTTCTGGTTGTGCCTGGCGAATGCTACCCCATGAATTTCCACCTTGGAAAACTGTGTACCACTATTTCCGTCTTTGGCGACTTACTGGATTTTGGGAACGTATAAATGCTACACTGAGAACTGAACTGAGAATTGCATATGGCAGAGAATCAGAACCTAGTGCAGCTATTTTAGATAGTCAATCCGTTAAAACTACAGAAACTCCAGGAATACGCGGCTATGATGCCGCCAAGAAAGTAAAAGGAAGAAAGCGCCATATTCTAGTGGATACAGTAGGGCTACTGTTGATAGTTATAGTTCATTCGGCGAATATTCAAGATCGAGATGGGGCTAAACTTGTTCTGGAACAAGTTAAAGGTACTTTTTCTCGATTGGAGTTAATTTGGGCTGATTCTGGTTATTCTGGCCAGCTAGTCGATTGGGTCAAAGGAATGTGTGGTTGGGCATTAGAAATCGTTAAGCGTAGCGATGATGTCAAAGGTTTTCAAGTACTTCCTCACAGATGGATAGTAGAACGTACATTTGGATGGCTGGGAAGATATCGACGTTTGAGTAAAGACTACGAAGGATTAACAGAATCAAGCCAAGCATTAATATATGCTGCTATGATCCATATAATGATTAGACGGCTAGGTCGGATAAAAAACGTAAGAAAATAAGAGAAATATAATATTCAGACAGCCTCTAAGAGTATACAACCTGAGAAAAAATATAAAGATCCTGAGAAAAAGTGGAAATAACCTGAGAAAAAGTGTAAAAAGCTGGAGAAAATGTATATGAAGACTGAAAAAAATTTCAAAGATTAAAAACGTTTTTGAAGCCTGAAGAAAGTTGTGAAAAACCTGAAAAATCTGAAATTACCTGAAATACCTGAAAAACCTGAAAAACCTGAAAAGCAGTAAAGGCTCTGATAGTCTCAGAAAGGGTCTAAGGAAATACAAATCAGTAAGACTTATTCCGTACCTCAAGTTATAAGGAAATACAGAACAGCGGAGATTCCTGCCCCTGCAAAGGTCGCAACGAAATTGACTCCGCTATTTGAGAGCACTCCCCTTTTCTGAAGCGTAGCCCCAAGGAAACTGTCTACATTTGTCCCGAAAAAACCGCCTGCGGTTGTAATAAGGACTGTTAATATAAAATTGTCCGAGATCCCCAGTAAGTATGCAAGGACTCCTATCACTGCAGAACCGAAGATTGCAGCAAGTTCACCAAGCAATGATACGGCCCCATCGACTCCGGGTTCCGAGAGTTTGAGGGTTGTTATCATTCTTGGCCTTCCTTTTGCTGTCGTCCCTATTTCACTTGCCAGGGTATCTCCGGTAGCCGTTGCAACAGTGCCCATATAGGCATAGATGATCGGAAGACTGTGCTCCGGGAAAACCCCGTATGCTACTGCAAGGGCAAGAGCTGCCGTACTGTTCGAAAATACGTTTTCATAACTACGGATGCCGTCTTTAGCCTGTGCAATCCCTATGGATTCTTTGTATGCATATTTATACTTTGTAAACCCGCCTCCGAGAATAAAAAACGTGAGCAAAAGCAGGTACCAGGAAAGCCCGCTGAAGACAATTATCAGGACTCCCAGAAGGGCAGCACTCAGAAGGGCAGAGACATCTGCAATCTTCGCCCTGTAAGCCAGCACACCCAGGAAAAACGAGAACACAAGTGCTATGACCATTTTTTCAGGAGACACCCAGTACCTGAAATCTTCAAAAATCCACATTGTCATGCCTGCACCCAGCGGCACAGAAATATTCTTGTCTATTTTGGAGGGGATTGACTCGAAAAGAGAACCGGTAACCGCCCCGATAACAGCTATGAAGAAAATCAGGTTATATGAAATCGGCAGTTTCTGCCAGTAGACAATCCAGCTTGCGGCAAAGAATGCAGCAGCAATTCGAAGTGCCAGGAAAGCCGAACTCCAGAGTATTGAAAAACTCCTCTTTTTGATTGTCCTCCGCCTTAAATTAGAATCAGGTACAGAATCTGTTTCCGAAAAAGATGTTTTATGGTTTCCGACTGCCGCAATCGCAAATGCGGCGAGCACTATGTAGAAAGGATAGGTATAAGAAAAGCCTCCAGAAATCACGGAAACAAAGAGCATGAGAGCCAGAGAAAAAATAAGGCTGGTAGCATCTCTGTCACACAAAATGGTTTTTCCAGAAAACCGTATTCCCAGGAAAAGAACGACAGAGAAGATAAAAAGAAGATTCACCCCTGCAAAAGGAGCTATAAGAATGAGCAGGAGATACAGGATATGCATTACAGGAATTCCCTGGCAGAAATCCCCGTTTTTAGTGAATCTGGCAGCTCTGTTCATTATAAGACATCTTTTTTTTATTCATTATTGAAAGCTACATAGAATAAGCTTATCTTTATAAATAAGTAGTTGTTTTTCTTTCAGAGATGATTTAAAAATATGTATTAAAATTTAAAAATATCTGTTTTAGCAGTTGTGATCGGGAAGGAGTTTAGACAAACCATTTAAGTTGTATAGAGATTATTCGATGAATAAAATAACTTTTGCCTCATACTTCATTATTCAGGATTTCTCAAACTTAATCTTCTCGGCAGTGTCTCAAATTTGCTGTAAGTGCGACAAGAAGTTATGTCATAAATTGCCTTGTGCTACCCTTTCCATTTGGGGTAACCCTATTATGAGGTGCATCAGCAGTAATGCAGTTGTGCTAAGCTCGTAAGACAATGTGGAGAAGCCTGAAAGTCTAATTTGGGTCATCTGCTAGGGTAAAAAATGCCATGAAGAAACATATGTTGAACCATTGTACGGGTCGTGAAATTTGACAAGCGAAAGTAGGCTGATACGCTTGAACCAAACGGTATGAAAGCAGGCTATGATGGTGTTACAGACGTCGTAGAAAATGGACAAACGCTTTCCGGTCTATAGATGGCTTCTAAAGCATTTGCATTATTTGTGACATGGAACTTGGTAAACCCTATATGCTCCTGTGAAAAAAAAAAAAAAGAAAAAAAAGGTAGAGACCCTGTGAAGGGAATTAATGGCATAGAGGGTATAGGATTCAGTAAAAAGCGAACGCCAATTCTTAATGGATTGGATAGGGGTTCAAACTTTGCCTCAATCTGAAAAGATGCTGACTTACTGATGGTGTTCTATTGTATGAAAGGAGGCAAACTTCTGAATGTAAGTATTTCAACGATATCTCATCAGGATAAGAAGCTTGCAGACACTCACCTCTTCCCGAAATGGAAAAGCATCAACTGGCACCAAGTAGAGAAGAGTGTTAATAAGTTGCAAACCCGGATTACAAAAGCAGTTATACAAAACAAATGGAATCTTGTCAAGAGATTACAATATTTACTGACTCACTCCTACTTCGCCAAACTTCTGGCAGTAAGAAAAGTCACCCAAAATAAAGGAAAAAGGACACCTGGAATTGATGGTGAGAAATGGTTAAGTTCTGCCTCCAAAATGAAGGCTGTCCTTAGTCTCACTGGTAAAGGATACAAAGCTAAACCGCTTAAAAGAGTCTTCATCAATAAACCTGGTAAGAAGAAGAAACGTCCCTTAGGTATCCCCACAATGTATGACAGAGCTATGCAGTCTCTATACGCATTAGCTCTTGAACCCATAGCTGAAACTAAGTCTGACATGAGATCCTTTGGATTTCGAAAACATCGAAGCACTAAAGATGCACGTGAGCAAATCTTTCTATGTCTTAGTAAGAAAAACTCAGCCCAATGGATCTTAGAAGGCGATATTAAGGGATGCTTCGATAACATTAATCATCAGTGGTTGCTGACCAATATTCCAATGGAAAAATCGATACTAATCCAATTTCTTAAGGCAGGATTTATTTATAAACGCCATCTGAATCCAACAAAAGCAGGCACACCACAGGGTGGGATTATCTCTCCTATTTTGGCTAATATGACACTGGACGGTCTTGAGAAGCTACTTCTGGCTGAATACCCCAAAAAAAAAAAATCAACCAAGGTCAACTTCATCAGGTACTGCGATGATTTCATAGTAACTGCTAATTCAGAAGAAACTGCCAGAGAAATCAAAGACAAGACCTCTGTTTTTTTCAAGGAAAGAGGTCTTGAACTTTCTGATGATAAAACCCTTATCACAAACATTAATGAAGGCTTCGACTTTCTCGGCTGGAATTTCCGCAAGTATAAAGACAAGCTTCTGACCAAGCCTTCCAAGAAGTCAATTAAAAGATTCACTGAAACAATCAGTCAAACCTTAAGGAAAGGAATGGCATGGTCTCAAGAAAATTTAATTTCCAAACTAAATCCCATAATTAGAGGTTGGACTAACTACCACAGTTCAGTGGTCTCTTCTGAAACATTCCAGACACTTGACCATCGAATATGGGAAATGTTATGGAGATGGGCTAAAAGAAGACATCCAAATAAATCCAAAAATTGGATTATCAACAAATATTGGAAACGAAATGCTACACGCAGATGGAACTTCAGAACAGAAAGAAACAGTCTGTTGCTTTTATCCAAAACCAGAATCCATAGGCATATTCCTTTAAAATTACAAATGAATCCGTTTCTTGACCCTGACTACTTCCGTGAACGTCAAAATAAATTAAGTTTCCGGAAAGGTCACTCCATTTGAAAAAAAAACTGCTGCCTGATACAGAAAAGGTTATAGAACGCTTGAGCCGGATGCATTGAAAGGTGCACGTCCGGTTCTTAGAAGAGGGAGAGCGAGTAATCGCTCTTTCTTATTCGACAAATTTGCTGTAAATTTGAAGTCAAGTTTTTGCGTACTATGAAGAAAATTGATCTTCCGATATAGAATTTTCTACCCAATAGCTTGTTGAGATTTATGATTTTACAGAAAAATTGGCGCAATGCCTTTACGTTTCTTCTTATAAATTATTCAAAACTATGGCCCATAAATAGAACCAGAAATAAATAGTATATTATATCCGGCAAAGCTGCGTGTTATAGTGAGAGGGATAAGTATGGAAAACTACGACCTTATTATAATAGGTACGGGTTCTGCAATGAACTACATAAATCCTATTTTTGACTCAAAACCGAAAATGAGAGTTGCCGTTATCGACAAAGATGAACCAGGCGGGATCTGTCTTACCAGAGGGTGTATTCCTTCAAAAATCCTGCTTTATCCTGCCGAACTCATCAAGGAAATTGAAACTGCATCTATTTTCGGAATTAATCTTGAAATAAAGGACATCGATTTCCTTGCCATTATGGAAAGGATGCGCAGGAAAATTGGAGAAGACATAGAGGCAATAAGGAAGAGTTTGGCTGATGACCCGTATCTTGATTACTATCATGAAAGTGCGGAGTTTATCTCACCTTACACCCTGAAAGTAGGTGAAAAAACTCTCCACTCCGACATGATCTTTCTCTGTACCGGCTCAAAACCTGCAATTCCTCCCATTAAAGGCCTCGAAGAAGCAGGATACCTTACAAGTGATACTGTGCTTAAGCTCATGGAATGCCCAAAAAAGCTCGCCATCTTAGGAGGGAGTTTCATTGCAGCCGAATACGGGCATTTTTTTTCAGCTATGGGAGCCAGTGTCACAGTGATAGGAAGAAATTCCCAGTTTCTTCCACAGGAGGAACCCGAGATCTCCAGATTTGCCAGTATGAAGATGTCGGAGTACATGCAGATTATTACAAACCACGAAGCTATAGAGGTTCGAAAAGAAGACAATGGGCAGAAAACGGTTGTTGCAAGGGATAGAAATTCTGGAAATGAAGTAAAAATCACTGTAGATGAAATCCTTGTGGCAACAGGAAGAGCTCCGAATACCGATATTCTCCACCCCGAAAGAGCCGGGATCAAAACCGATACCCAGGGCTGGATTCTGGTGGACGAGTTTCTTGAGACCTCACAGCCGAATATCTGGGCATTTGGGGACGCAAACGGAAAATACCTGCTAAAGCACGTAGCAAACTATGAGTCCGGAATAGTTTACCTTAATGCAATCCTGAAAGAAAAAGTAAAGGCAGACTATCATGCCGTACCCCACGCAGTATTTTCCTATCCTGAAATTGCCGGAGTAGGCATGAGAGAGCAGGAAGCCGTAGAAAAGTATGGAGAGGAAAGAATTCTCATAGGCCTCAAGTTTTTTGAAGATACTGCAAAAGGATCAGCTATGGAAATCAGAGATTATTTCGTAAAAGTGATTCTGGATTCGGAGGAAGAAAAAATCCTGGGAGCCCACATAATAGGCCCGCATGCTTCAGTCCTGATCCATCAGATAATTCCTCTTATGTATACGGAGTCAAGAAGTCCTGAACCAATAATGCGAGGTATGGATATTCACCCGTCCCTGAACGAAGTTGTAACCAGGGCCTTTTATTCGCGGCTGCCGCATGAACATTATCATCATTTCCTTAAACATATCGGGCTTGAGGACTGAAAATATCTACCCGATGAGGACTCAAAATATCTACTCGATGAGGACTCAAAATATATACCCAATGAGGACTCAAAATCTTTACTTGCTTAATAACTCAAAGTCTCTACACTTTCTTATCTCATACCTATTTTTAATAAGGTCAAAAACCCACCTGCTGATGCCTGGAGCAACGTTTCCAGCCCGCCTGTACAGTTCTACTTCAAGCCCCATTTTTTTGTATTCTTCAATCAGCCCTGGAATCTGAGATTCGGCTTTGAAAGTGTAGAAGTGAATATGCCCTTCCTTCCTGACAAGTTTTGAGATTTCACCAAGAAAATGATCCATGCCGTAAGGTGTAGGCACTATGGCTCTATCAAACCCGCTGCCTGAAACCTGAAGCTCTTTATTCTTTCTTTTGCCTGGACCTGAACAGGCGGGCAGGCCAGAAAAATCTCTATTTCCGGCTTTTTCATCATTTTCGATTTTTTCGCCAGATATGACTTTTTTGCAATTTCCACCACTTTCGCCATTTTGGGATTCTTTATGGGTTTTTGAATCAAGTATCTGGAAAATCTCCTCAGTCCGAAAAAGATTCTCAAAATCATCCTGAATTACGGTTACTTGCCCTTCAAGCCTGTTAATCCTGATATTTTCCCGAAGGCAGGCACAGGCGTCGGGATTTATTTCGATAGCATAAACCTTTGCCCCTTTTCCTGCAGCAGGAAGTACAAAAGGGCCCACTCCGGCAAAAGGAATTATGATATTTTCTCCCGACTTAATTTTTGAGGCTACCCGCCTTCTCTCAGAGTACAGACGGGGATTAAAAAAGACTTTTTTGACATCCAGCTTATAGGCATAGCCGTTTTCTCTGTGAATGGTCTCAGTGGTTTCCCCAAGCAGAAGCTCAAAGTCCGCAACCCTGTGCTCTCCTCCGAGTTTGCTCACCTTATTAAGCACAGCCCGCGTATTGCCTCGCATGGAAAATAGCTTTGAGGCAATAGCTTCTTTATAAGCCGCAAGTTCCGGAGGAATCGAGATTACGGCCACATTCCCGATATAATCAAAACGTTTCGGAACCATAGGAAGCAGGGGTTCTTCAACTATTCCTCTCATCGAATCTCGCAAGCTCACTCTATTTCGAAAACTCATTAAGGCACCTCTGGCTGTTTTTACATCGATAAGCTAGTTGACTCTGGTTTTGAGCATTATGTTAGCTCTCAGAAGTGGTATTCTTTCTTCCCGTAGTTCAAAAGCATCTTTGCCACCATCCATAGTGACAGTCAGTTATTGCTTTTCGCACTTCAGGCCCGTCGAGCGCACCACCAGATTTCTGCTTTTCAGGAGCCAACTCGATCACATTCTCAGAGTCGTCGTTGACAGCGATATTGGCATTATGAGTCGCCATCTAACGACAATTGGACCCAAGCCGATCCAGAAGAAACATCCTCTATTCTAGCTATCTGTTTTGACACGACTGCTAATAATTCCTACGACTGCTACTAATTCCTTTTCAAGAGCCTGACGTTCTAGTCTCATCACTTCCAAGTGGGGTCTGCATCACGTAATTCAATCTCTTCGCTAGTTGCGGTTTCCACCTGCTTGACTACTACTCATTCTTGTTCTCTAAGTTGCTCGATGCTTTCAAGAATAGATTGCTGATCAGCAAAAGACTTTTTCTGTTTCTCATAATCTTGTTGATGCTTTAATTAATATGGTGCTCATTCTAATTCAGCTTTCGAAATTTGATCCAACTGCTGATCAAACCAAGTTGTAATTTGATGAGATAATCATTAAGTTTGAATACTCCTGGAGTTGCTGAGGTTGTCAGTGATACGAATGCTTTTTTAAGTTCTGGAAGGTCGTTGAAAATTGGCTGACTTTTAGTAATCTGCTGTAATTCGCTCAACATATCTCTGAAGTTCCTTTCGACAATGGCTTTGCCTTTCTCCATAAACTATCTCACTGATACTAGTGTAGAGTCAAACACAAAATGTCGTATAAAATCGATTGCAATTACTCGGGATCATTGAATCCTTGATGATTGACTCGACACTAGTGTCATGGCAATTTAATTATTGAGTATAATCTTTGGTGGCTTCTTAACAGAGTATAATGATTCTGAACTTATTAAACGACCAATAACTAAATTTTCTTGACACTAGTGTCGAGTCAACCGCAAAATGTCGTATAAAATCGGTTGCAATTATTCGGAATCATTGAATCTTTGATGATTGGCCCGACACTAGTGGCTGCACTCGAAGAAGGAGTAGAATCATCGATAGCAGAACAGCCAGTGGAAATTGGATATATTCCAATGAGGTTGATTTCCCAGCTCTCCAGCCTCCAATGATGGAGTTCATCTGTGGATTAAAAAGCTGAAAAATTACAGGACTGATATTTACAGGACTGATATTTACAGGACTGATATTTACAGGACTGATATTTACAGGACTGGTATTTACAGGACTGAAATTTACAGGACTGGAAGTTTAAGTCTCCAGAGCTGAAATTTCAGATTTCCGAATTTTCGTATTAATTTCCAGGCATGTTTTTTTCATCATCAAGGTTCTCAAAGTCTTCCAGATTTTCTTCTCTTGTCCGTTTTTTAAAGGCCCGGTTTTTCAGGTAGACCGCTACTATTAAAACTGCCAGTAAAAGGAATATTGGATATTTAAAGAAATTAAGCAGTCCCGAAAGCCTTGATGAACTTTCTGTAGAAGCTGAACTTTTTGTATCATCTGACACTTTACCTGAGGAAGCTGAAGCAATCTCAACTACATTTTCAATGCCTCCCGTTGCTGTCATGTCTTCTTTTAAAGGCAGTCCGAGCCCTTCTCCTGAAAGGAAACGCGCATCTCTAAAGAGCTGCGCAAAAACCGTGGAATTCCGCTCAAAAAGATACGCTGCTCCGTCATCACTCGCTGCAGCAAGGGCCGAGCTATCGCGAGAAATGGACACGTCATTAATATTTCCTCCGCAACTGCAGTTCCAGAATTCCTTCCCATCGAGATTGAGCACATAAAGCGTATCGTCCCAGCTTCCAGCTGCAATGAATGATGCATCCGGTGAAATTGCAACACTGTAGACATCATCTTTTACCTTGTAATCCCAGAGTTTTGTACCTGTGCTATTAAACATGTAAACTTTATCGTCAAAGCTTCCTGCTGCCAGATACGAGCCGTTGTTTGTCAGGGAAACGCTGCTGATCCAGTAAGCAGGGTTGTGTATCCAGGAAAAATCTCCTTTATGGTTAAGGAAATAGACATTATAATTGGAGCCTCCGGCAGCCACATATTGGGCCTGTGGAGTAATGCACACACAATTGATTACACTGCCTGTTTTTCGTTCCCAGATTTTATTTCCGTCTCTGTCAAAGAGATAAATGCAATAACTGGAACCACCGGCTGTAACATAAGAGCCGTCTCTGGAGAGAGCTATACTGCGGACTGAATACCCTGAATCAAAATTCCATAATAGTCTGCCTTCTTTATTAAAGAAGTAAATCTTGCCGTCATCACTGCCTGCAGCCACATATGAACCATCGGAAGAAACCACAACACAATTCACGCTGCCCCCAGTTTCGTAACTCCATAGCAATTTTCCTTCCCTGTTAAAAAAGTATATCTTCTTATCGTTGCTTCCTGCAACTACACCAGTTCCATCGGGAGAGATTGATACAGTGTAAACAATATCTCCAGTAGTATAATTCCAGAGTTTCTTCCCCTCAAAATTAAAAAGAGAAACATTATGATTAAAATCCCCAACTGCAAGATAACTCCCGCTGGAAGAAAGAGAAACCGTATTAACTATGCATCCTGTTTCACATTTGCAGAGCAGGTCAAAAGCTCTGAGTTCCGAAAGATTTACGTCCCCACTATCCGGGGCAACAGGATCTGCAGCTCCCAAATCTGCAAACAGGCCGAAGAGCAGACCCAGCACTATAAATAACCATATTCCCGCTAACTGTCTCATAGTAATTATAGTTTAGGAGTTTATTCTTCATGAATTTTTTGTAATAGTTTAATATTAGAAAAGGAGAAAAAGAACGGCACTATAGAAAAAGAACATCATTTTATAACGAACATTTACGGATCAAAATTGTGTTCCAAGTTTAAAGCCAGCAAAGGTACGATTTCGTAAAACGAAATTATTTAGCTCTGTCTTGTTACCAGTTACCAGAGCAGTATCTCCCAGTGATATTCCAACGTTATTGTTGGAGATTCTATTGTTTTTAATAAAGTACTCTGGAGAATCGTGACCAACAACGATTCCTCTGGAGTTTGAAGTCAATGTATTATTCGTAATGTAATTACCGCCGGAGATAAAACATGCACAAATACCGTTACTACAATTGGAAATAGAATTACTATCTATAACATTATCGTGTGATTCCATGGTGCTAATTCCACTGGGAGAAAGCCCAGAGACATCTATAGTATTATTTAGAATCTTATTTCTACTGCAGTGCAAAATACCGATCTGACCATTTTGAGCGTATTGTTAACGATAGTAATGTTAGTCTCCTGCCTCTTGCATTTAAGTGAATACTTGAATCGGAGAGTCTATTGCCAGAGAAAACACAGTTATTGCATTCACCACCATCGATACCTGTATCGCTTCTCAAAACTATATTGTTTTCAATAGTAGAATTATAACAGTTACTGAGAAGAACACCTTAACTATTTTCTAAAAAGAGATTATTCCTGAGAGTGCATTTTTCAATAAATCTCTGGCCAGATGCATATACAGGCCTCAAGATTACATTCTCGTATATGCTAAACCCATTGACAACTGTGTTGCTAGCCGCCAAGTTGAAAATCAGGTCAAATGCTTCAGTATTAAAGCAGTACGTTTTTTCTTTTCCGTATAAAATCACATCTAAAATATTTTCTCGATTCTTATTGGGAACTGTAAAATAAGCAGCGTAATACGGATTACAAAGAATCTCAGTATAATTATTGACACCGTTGACTCTTGCACCTGTATCATCAATCTGCTGATAAGGCGTAGCCTTAAGACCTTCCAGAAAAATATCAGCTTTCTCCTGATGAAAGAGATCAATATCTTTTGTCAAGATTCGAGAAAGTTTGGCTTGTTCACCTTTGAGTAAGTTGATTGCATCTCGAAGCTTCTGGTTATCTTCCATGAGGAATTCAATCTTTTCATTTTGGGTTTCAATGATAGAAAACAAAATGCGAAAAGCATTGGCATACCTTTCATCTTTTATTTCATCAGGATTGATGTCTAGCGAAGCCAGAGATTGTTTTAAAGCTTCAAGTTCCATTTTTTACTCCAAGATATGAGAAAGGAAAATGGAATGACTATTATATTTTGTCTGTGGTCGAAAATACATTACTGCTTTTACTCATACAATTTGAAGAGGATACACTTTTTCAGTGAATTAAGTTCCTCGATAAGATGTGCAGTCCTGTACATCTTAATGTATCTAGAAAAAAAGCTGTTTTGGTAACTAGCTGGTTTAGTAACTATTCGTGTAGCTTTTTTAATAATTTCACTGCTGGGACATACTTTTCAAAACCGAAGAATAGCCTGTGTTGAGGTTCTGGGAAATTTATTTAATTCTATCCACCTTTTTATTAAATGGAAAGCATAAAATTGCTCTAGATCCATACCTTGAGGGAGAGGGTACCATCGTTACGAAAGAAGAAGTTATCGACGTTCTAAAGACCTGCTATGATCCTGAAATTCCGATAAACATTATTGACCTTGGACTTGTTTATGGGGTCGAGGTAGAAGGGAATCGGGTCCATATCAAAATGACTCTAACTATGCCTGGCTGTCCTATGGGAGAGCTTATTATAGAGAATGTGAAGCGAAAGGTTGAGGCAATAGAAGGAGTAAAAGAAGCAAAGATCGAGCTTGTTTGGGATCCACCGTGGACTCCTGACAGGATCTCGGAAGAAGCAATGAAGCGGATTACAAAATAATTAGGAATAATTAAGGAATAATTAAGGAATAAAAATGTTGTACCAGAAGTATGGGGGAAATAAGTATGGGAAATCAGGGTCTTACAGACCTGCCAATGAAAGTTAAATTGCCTGAGCCAGAAGCTGCAGATAGAAGCCATATCGAAGAACTCATTGCAAAGCGGAGGTCCGTAAGAAAATATAAAGACAAGGAACTCTCCGAGTCCGTTATTTCTCGCTTGCTCTGGGCTGCTCAGGGTGTAAGTTCTGAGGACGGTTTAAGAACCGCGCCCTCTGCAGGTGCGCTTTACCCTCTTGAAATTCATGTAGTTACCGGAGAAGATGGAAAGCTTGAACCTGGGATTTACAGGTACATTCCTGAAGGTCATACGCTTGTCCGAGAAATTGCAGGTGATATGAGGGAGAGGCTTTCAAAAGCTGCTCTTTCCCAGCCCATGATCCGGAGTGCTCCCGTTTCATTTGTAATCTCCGCGGTTTATCCGAGGATAACAGGCAAATACGGTAGTCGAGGTCTTCGTTATGCCCATATGGAAGCAGGGCACGCTGCACAGAACATATGTCTCCTTGGAGTGGAACTTAGGATAGGAACCTGTACAGTAGGAGCTTTTGAGGACGAAGAGGTAAGAAAAGTGCTTAAACTTCCAGCAAACGAAGACCCTCTCTATATTCTGCCTCTGGGCTATGTTTGAGTCCTTTGTAACACTATATTTCCATGTTTCTCTAAGAAAGCCTCTTATGCTACCAATGCACTTGCAAATAGCCCAAAATTCAAAATTGAAAACCCGAAAGAAAAGAAGGAACTTTAGAGAGGATGGAATTTAAAAAAAGGAACCAAGAAAGGGATCAAGAAAGGGATCAAGAAAGGGATCAAGAAAGGGATCAAGAAAGTGTTTAATAAAGAGATTAAGAAATCTCAGAGGTTCCTTTTAGTCTCATAGCTCATCTCGGCGTTTTCCCTAGTTAGCTTGCCTTCAGAATACCGATATATCGCAAGTTCGCCTGTGGAAAACCTGACTTCCTTGATATCCTCATCGGAAATCCCTTCTATATATTTGACCAGAGCTCTCAGACTGCCCTGGTGGGCACAGACCAGCACATTTTTCCCTACCTTTACGGCAGGCAGGATTTTTTCCTTGAAATAGGGCACTGCACGTTCGTACACGACTTTGAGACTTTCTCCTTCAGGTGGGCCTGGCTGAAAGTTCCACCTCCAGGAGGCAAGTTTTTCGGCTCCGTATTTTTCTTCCATTTTCTGCTTTTTTCTTCCCTGAAGCTTCCCGTAGTAGCGCTCGTTTAAAAAAGGCGTGAAATAAATCGGGATAAGTTGTTTACCGAGCTTTTCAGGATACGAGTACCAGTCCGTTTTCCCTGGATTTTCTTCATTCCCTGTACTCTCATGGACAACAACTCCTGTTTTCTTCTGCCCGGACAATATTAAGAAAAGTGTTTCCTGCGTCCGCACAAGGTTTGAGGCAAAAGCCAGGTCCAGTTCGAACTTTTCAAGCTCTGATGCACACTGAAGAGCCTCTTCGATCCCTTTCCTGCTGAGAGAAATATCCACCCAGCCGGCAAGCCTTTCTTCGGGCTTTAATCCAGGTTCTCCATGCCTGACAAGTATAAGATAACCCATAAAAAGATACTCCATATAATCAGTTTCTATAGCCAGGAGCCAGTAAGTATAGCTAGAAGCCAGTAAGCTAGAAGCCGGGAAGTATGGCTAGAAGTCAGTAAGTATAGTCAGAAACCAGTAAACACTATGGTTTATTACTTCTTCGGTGCAGGCCTGAACTCAAGCCGAGTATTGTAGAGAAAATGCCAGAGGTCACCTTTCTTTGCCATTCTTTCTGCGTCAATCACAGCTCCCTGCCCCTCGATCTCGAACCTGATACTCCGCTTCCCGAAAGTGACTTCTCCGAGCCTGCTTTCCATCCTGCTGTAATCAAGGGCATCAGCAAGGCGAACAAGAACAGCCACTTTCAGGGTAAGCTCCTGAAGGTCCTCAGGCATTTTCCCGAAGTCCTTTCCTTTAAGTTTCTCAACTTTCTCTTTACCTACACCCTTTTTATGCAGGAAAGCAGTCCAGGCAACAACAGGTCGGAGTCTTTCAGGCACCTCTAAAGGCGGGTGAAGGAGTAAAATGTTCCTTCCTGCTTTGTGATGATTTTCAAAATCTGCTGCTACTCCTATATCGTGAATAAGAGCAGCTATTTCTACCAGGTTCCGCATTTCGGGGTCCAGTCCATGGATAGAATTAAGAATGTCAAATAACTCAAGAGCGTTCCTGGCCACATTATCGGCATGGCTACGTTCAATTCCATATATGTGGTAAAGATCCTCCAGAGGTAAAGGCTCGGGAAATCCTCCTTCCGCGGATTGACCAGCTTCTGAAGATTCGTTATCTGAACTCACAATGGACCCCTTTCGTAGTTGTCTTTCACTAATATTATAATTATACTGACTTATACTTATTTTCTACCCGTTTTCACTATATAAACAAAAATGTTCTCTCAGAATAATAGTATACTCAGGGCAAATATTTACACTTAATCAACTTCAAATCAACTTCAAATCAACTTCAGTTTTTTAACCTGGTAATATACAGAAGCTTGAAACTTCTTACTTCAGGTCAGAAATTCTTTTTTTTACGGTCTTTTGTTAAGGATGCCTTCTTTTTCTCTACTCGCTCAAGAAGAGCTTTTCCAAGGTTCGAATACTCCTTTTTCACAGGTTTTTCTTTTTTCACGGTTTTTTGGGCGAAAATAGCCTCTTCTTCTTTGTTGTCAAAAAAGCCTGAAAATTGGTCAAAAAGTAGAATCGAGGTTTCAAGTAGCTTTTTCTGTCCTGAAAGATCGCCAGGAGAGAGTTTTCCTGCGCGTGTAAGAAGTTCTGCAAACTGTTCGAAGATATCGAGAAGTTTCTGTCTTTCAGCCTTCTCCCTGACTTCATCTGTCATTTTTGAGAGATATCGCTCATTTTCAAGTTTTGCTATACCGGGTCTGTCGCTGAAAAGAATGAATAACAGAGCCTGATAAAAGGGATGATAGAATTCTGGGATATGAAAACCAATAGAGGCTTCGGATGCTTCCTTAAAATAATTTACGGCTTCTTTTAGCCCGAAAATGTAAGTAGCTTCATTTTCTGCCCTTAGTGCCCTCCAGAGAGAAGCTCTTCCAAGCGAACGGAAAGCATACCTTCGGACATAAACGTACGGATTGTCAGTAAGCGTCTTCAGGTCTCTCCAGGCCTGGGTTTTATCCGGCATATAAAAAAAAGCAGGCCCAAAGGCCCTTGTTGCCGCCCTTTGCACAAAACTGTCGCTATGATCGGAAAAACTTAACAGGTCTTTCCAGGCTTTTTCTTTATCTGGTACCTCTATATAGCCTGAAGATAGAGCAAGAATTGCTCTTTTCCGGACTTCACGGTCTTCAACTGACGCAAGCCTTACAAGTTCGTTCCAGGCTGCCTGCTTATCTTCACAATAGGCAAAAGCAGAAGAAAGGAGTTCTGCTGCTCTCCTCCTGAGATGGGCTTCCTGACTTTCAGTAAGCTTTACAAGGTCGAAAAAAACTGTGGACTTTTCCTCAACCACTGGAAATACCTCCGAAAGCAGGTCTGCAGCATCCCTTCTGGTGCCTGTCCCCTCCTCCCCGGTCAGGTTAAGGAGTTCGTTCCAGAGATCCTGTGTTTTGCCTGTATATTGGGAATAGGCTGTAAGCAGAGATTCTATTGCGCCTCTTCGCCTCTGGGGATCCAGATCCGAAATCAGGTTAATAAGCTTACTTACAGCCTCTTCTTTACCTGAAAGACCAGAGCCTGACCCGGCAAACAAGTCCGTCATATCTTTTCTTCGTATGTATGCCCTGCTCTCCACTTCAAGCCCGAAATTATCAAACACAGGTTTTTTAAATAGATTCGAGACAGGCTTTCTGTGTTCTTTTTCATTAAACTGGAAACTACCAGTTTTTTCATTTTCTCCAGTTTCTTCTTTTTCTCCGGATTTCTTTTTTTCCCCTGAGTTCTCTTTTTCCCCTGAGTTCTCATTTTCTCTGAATTTACTTTCTTTTTCGGGTTTGCTCTCTCCCCCTGATTCATACTCATCCCAGGGTTTCTCTAGCTCCACGGAATTACTTTTCCACGCTTTATCCTGCTCTCCATAGTTACGTTTTCTTATCTCTTCCCATTCCCGTTCACTTATTTCATGTATATTACATAATTCGGGATAAGCAGAAGTAAGCGTATCCACAACCTTTCGGAGCACAGGACTATCCTTCGTTTCAGCCAGGTGTACAAGCTCGGAATATGCCTCTCTTTTGCAGGAAATATGTGGAAAAACCTTCGTGAGAATGTTAACCGCTGTACTCTGCACGGCTTCGTCCTCATCCCCTGAGAGTTCGATGAGTTCCTTCCATAGTGAAGCTTTGTTATCCAGACCTGAAAATAAAGATACAAGCGCATCAGCGGCCATGTTCCTGATATAATCATCTATGGCTTTTGCCAGGATCAGGAAATCAGCCCAGATCTTTTTTTTGTCCGGCATCTCAGGAAAGATAAAAACCAGGGCATCGATAGCTTGCTTTCGAACATACTCATTCTCGTCTCCTGTAAGCCTGAGAATATCATTCCAGGCCTTTTTCTTATCCGGAATATGAGAAAAAACCGGGGGTAGGGCCAGAAGTGCTTCCTTCTGAACCTCAGGGTTTCCCGATACTGCAAGTTCCAGTAGAGTCTCAAGAGTTTCATCCTTCATCTCGTCTGGCATCTGTGTGTAAATAACTCCAAGAGTCCGGGTAGCCTGCTCCCTGACCTTTTCATCCGCAGATTCGCTAGCCAGTTCCAGTACTTCATTCCAGGCTTCTTCTTTTTCCTCATCAGCCAGTTCCGGGAAAACCAGGTTCAAAAGCAAAGCCGACTTCTCCCGTATATAAGAATATTCTGAGGTTCCCATCTTAAGCAGGTCTTTCCAGACCTGCCCCTTATCCGGGACTTCCGTTATTATATAGCGAAGTGAGGTAACAATTTCCCTATTTGCATCTTCCATGCTTGATCTGGAGTTTATCAGCCCGGCAAGGTCTTCCCATGCTTGATCTTTGTCCGGCATAAGGGAAAAAACGCTGACCAGAGCATTGGCTGCAGCCGTCATTACGGACTCTACCGGATAAGCTGTCAGATTCACAAACTTATCCCATGCAAGCTTTCTATCCGGTACATTCGGAAAAACCGTTACAATGGAATTGATGGCTTCTTCCCTGACCGCATCCTCTCCATCAGAACAAAGCCTTAACAGATCTTCAAAAGCCTGTTTTCTATCAGGCAAAGCCTCAAAAAAAGTTCCCAGCTGCTTTGCAGCCTCTATTCTATCATCTGGAACCTGACTGAAAACCTTATTATGTATCTCTGGCTGCTCACTCAAAAATGTCCACCAACTTTGTTATAATGCCGTCCTATCTAAATATCGAGCCCATCCCAAAACTAATTTCATCCTCAAATTAGTAAAATTTCAAAATTATTTTCATGATCAGAAAATCTGTAACTTATTGCGGATCTGGGATTCAGAGAAATCATTTTGAGTTTTGAGATAAGCTCATTCTTTATTTACAATATCCCAATCTGGCAGGTTTCCTCATATAAGTATTGATTCTGGATTTTAGCTGGAAGTAAAAATTATTAAAGTAGAACCGAGAATTAACCACAGCCTTTAAGAGAATTAGTTACAACTGTTATTTAAAAGCACATGTGCCTAAAACATTGCTTTTTTTCAATTGCAGGTAGACAATCCATGGTGGAACGTATCCTGCTGCCATAATAGTTTGGCTATTGAACTCATGACCCCTTTAACCAGATCCTTAAGACCATTAATTGGTTTTGTGGCAGGCCGTTTTTGTTATTTCAATAAGTTTCATTACATTACTTATTAACTGAAGTTTCATTATCATACTTCTTTTACACTTTCTAACCTTTCAAAAAGCTTAAATACCTCTGAGTAGCAGATAGGTTCTCAATCAAAGATATATTGCATTATATTATTGTTTATTTATGCTATTACGAATTAATTATGTTAGTCCAAAATTGTTTAACTATGGACCTGTATCATGCTGAATTATAGACTTATATAATTGTGAATTATATTATCCGATGAGGATATTTAAATAGAAGGTTGAAATAATGCGGCAACAGGACGTAATAATTAAACAGTTGGCACAAAAAATAGTAGATTTTATCGAACCTGTTATTCCTTATCTGGTTATTGGGTCTAAAAAAGCGGCTGAAGAAGCCTGCAAAAAAGTGGGGTCTGGAGTTTGGGAAACTAAAAGAAAACTCTGGGAAAAACTGTGTTCAACAGAATGCACTGAATTAAAAGAAGCCGCCGGAGATATGATTGTTGCACCCTCGGATATGGCTGTAAGGCAAGTTTTTATTCAGGAGATATTAAAATTGCTTGAAAGAAACCCTGATTTAGTTAAAGAAGTTTCATCTTTTATGGATTATAAAACAGTACAGAAGCTAATGGCCGAAGATAGTTCGGCCAGAATTATAAAGCAAACCTCAGAACAAGGTTCAAAACAAACCTTGATTGATAGAATCCGAGTGTTTGACGAATTTAACAGGCTGCTTGAAGCCTTCGTAACAAGAAAGGGTATTTCTCAGGGTCCGGAGCGATACGGAATGCAAAATACCGAAAAACCTGTTACTGGTCTGAGAGTCACAGGCGAAAAGAGTCACAGTGACTTACGAATTGAGCAAATTGCAGAGATTAAACATATCACAAAAAATGATTCTGCAAAAGCTAGTGCTGAAAAAACCGATAATGAGATTCAAGAGAAGGTTCAAAAGGCAAAGGCTCTTTTACTGCTAATCTCAAGTCTGGAAAAGCCGGAAAAAGGAGAGATTATGGAAGAAGCCCTTGATTTTGCCTCCCAGATTCAATATGGAGATTTAAGGTCACAGGCCCTCTCCCTGTCTGTCCTGTACCTGGATGAGCCAAAAAAAGCCGAATCTATTGAGAAAGCCCTTGAATCTGCTTCCCATATTCAGGATGAGAACGAAAGAGCCCTTGTACTTTCCTCACTTCTCCCTCACCTGAGAGGGTCAGGCAAAGAAGAGCTTATTGAAAATATCTTTTGCTTCTCACACCATCTTCAATATGGAGACACAAAATTCCAGATACTTTCCTCTCTTGTACCACATCTTTACGGGCTAAAAAATGAAGATATTATTGAAAGGGCCCTTGAACTCATAGAGGTAATTTTTTCTGACTATCAAAAGGTACAGGCTCTTTCATCTCTTATCCCATATATAAATGAGCAGAAAAAAGAAGAAGTTCTGGAACAAGCCCTTCAATTGGCTTTCGGCCTTAAAGATAAGGACATGAGGCCCGAAGCTCTCTCGTATGTTCTCCCGCACCTGGACGAGCCCAGAAAAGAAGAGATTCTTAAAAAAGCCCTTAATCTGGCGTCCGGGATTAAATCCGAGTCCCAAAAAGCTGAGGCTCTATCCTCACTTTCTCCGTATCTTGATGAGACGGGAAATGAGTAAATTCTGGCTATGTAGAAGTTATGGCTATGTAGAAAACTTTTATTAAATCAGCTGCAAGAGACTGAATTAATTATGAATATTCAGCCCACTCAGCTTAATTAATCCACTTTTTATAATCCACTTTTTTATTTTCAGGGAGTTTCCACATCTCTGAAAATTTCTACAACGATCTCTGTCGACGTTATATTAATGTTCATCCTTAATTGTGAACTCCATTTTCCACTGTCTGCCTGGATTAATCACGGTCTTCTGGAGTTTCTTCTGGAGTTACATGAACTTTCTCACTAACAGGTAAAATAAAACGATAAAGCAAAGGATCAGGAATAAGTGCATCAATGCTCCAAGCATCACTTCAGAACTTACGTCATGGTCTTTAAAATAAGGAATATTTTGTTTCAAAGTGGAGAGGAGATTGCCAATCGATTCTGCCATGGTTATACAATAATTTTTTCCTATATATAGAATTATAGTTTTGAGTTTCTCACAACTTTCCTGTTAATACCTGATTCTGCGCCATTTCATTGAGAAGCTGACCAGAGCTCAAGTCTGATTTTTAGATACCCTGAATATTACAATTCAATATAGAAAATTTAAAAAACTAAAATACAATAATTATTGGTAATATATTTTTCAGGCATCTTTCAGGCAAATAAAAAGTTAACGAAGGGAAAGAGATGGCCAGTTATAAACATCCGTGTAAATATTGCGGTAAACTAATCGCGCGTGATTCTAATTTCTGTCCGTTCTGTACACATGAGAACCCTCTTGGGCCTATGAGATGCCCTATATGTAGATACCCTCTTGAAGACGGGGCAAAAGTCTGCGGGCACTGCGGCGTTTTGCTGTGGACCACATGTAAAAATTGCGGAAAAGAAACATTCCTCGGGGATAAATGCAGCAATTGCGGTGCTCCTATTGTCATTGTCTGCCCCAATCCAAAATGCAGGACCGAACAGTCCCCTGCAAGCAAGAATTGTATCAAATGCGGTAAACCGTTGAGGTGATAATATAGGATCCAAGACATCACAACTCCAACCTTTTACAAGGAACTATGAAGACAACAGCTCAGAATCAGGTTTCCAGTTTACTTTCTACTGTGACATCTGTGAAGACGGCTACAAAACAAGATTCATCGAATCCAAAACATATAAGAAAACAGGTCTGTTCGGCATGGTTGGAAGAGCCCTCTCTGCAGGCTCTGATCTTGTAGGCCAGTACGGTGTTGGGAATGCACTGGAAAGAGGCGTGGATATACTCAACGACCGAAAACAGGGAATGTCTCCGGAATGGCGCAAGGAGTGGGAAGATGCCTTTGAAATAGCCCAGAATGAGGCAAAAGAACATTTCTTCAGGTGTCCGAGATGCAAACACTATGTCTGTGAAGCCGACTGGAATGAGCAAGATAATCTCTGTGTAGAATGTGCGCCAAGGGAAAATGTTGAGCTGACTGCAATAAGGGCAGAACGCATGGTAGATGAAATGAGGGATAAAGCTGAAAATGCAAATGTATTTAAAGGCAATATAGAGAGAAGGCAAACTTTATGTCCGGAATGCGGAAAACCCTCAGGTGAAGGAAAATTCTGTAATAACTGCGGAGCACCTCTTACCCTCACAAAATGTCCAAACTGTGGTAACAAGGTATCCATTGGTACCAGGTTCTGCGGAGAATGTGGTACAAAGTTAAACTAACCTCTCTGATTAAACAAAACATAGGTCGTACACTTTTAGCTGGTTGATATTTTATCTTAGAGTACTTTGGGTTAACTCTGCATCTATTCTCTAAACTTACTCATGAGCAGGAAACTGACGCATGAGCAGGAAATCATAGTGTACACAAAGTGAAAACGATGATATGCAGAGCCCAAGTTTGTGAAATTTATGGAGAAATATCAACCTATTATTGATAAATATATTGAGTTTCGATACAGCAAGATTTCTGCTTCATGTGACAACCTACATGTAATGCATCATTAATTGCCAACAATCTGGTTATCTAAGCCCTAGATTACTTCTTCTTAAGGTTCCACCCTCCATAAAGACAGATCAAGCTTCCCAATAATCCAAAACCTGGAGTAGAGTTATTTTTGCTCGACTCATTTCTACCTGAGCGATTACCATTATCGGATTCAGAATTATTATTTTTTGATTTATTGAGTTCGACAGCGTTTTGTTCTTCAGATGAAGAAAAGTTAGTTTCTTCAACTCCTATATCTTCAGTTGTATTGGAGGTTGCCCCTGTGCTTTGTGCAGTTATATTAGAATCCATAAAAGGCACAATTACAACTCCGGTAGGATAGATTCCTGCATTCACAGTAGCCTTAACAGTGTTTGTTGCCGTGTCAATCACGGAAACATTGTCACTTTTGGAGTTTGCCACATATACCTTTTTTCCGTCCGGCGTGACTGCAATTCCCATGGGCCATTCTCCTACAGGCACTGTTGCCATAACAGTATTCGTTTTTGTATTAATTACAGTGACACTCTTACTGTAGAAGTTTCCTAAATATACCTTATTTCCATCTGGACTGACTACAATTTCACAAGAAGAAGTTCCTACAGGTACAGTGGCTATTACATTATCCGTGGCTGTGTCAATTACAGAGACTGTGTTGTTGTTAGCGATATATACTTTATTTCCATCAGAAGTGACTGCAACACGACGAGGCGAGTCTCCTACAGGCACGGTCGCTGTAACATTATCAGTGGTTGTGTCAATTACAGACACAGTGCTGCTGTTATAGTTAGGTATGTATACCTTTTTTCCGTCCGGTGTGACTACAACTTCATAAGGACTGTTTCCTACAGGTACATTGGCTGTAACTTTGTTTGTAGCCGCATCAATTACATAAATAGTGTTGTTGTGACTGTTTGCAGCATAGATTTTTTTTCCATCCGGTGTAAATGCAACATTGTAAGTACTCGGCCCCACAATAATCGGTGCCATTAAGGTGTTTGTCGCTGTGTTAATTACAGAGATCTCGGTGTTGTCACGCTGCTTCGTCACATAAACTCTTGTTCCTGCAGGGTTAAATGTAATTCCCGAAGGATAACTACTTCTGATATTCACTTTGGTATTGACCGTATTTGCGGCTGTGTCAATTACATAAACAATGCAGGCGTCGTCTATAGTTGCGGACGCTACATATACCCTTGTTCCTGCAGGGTTGACTGCAACTCCTATAGGCCACCCATCGCCGAGAGGCACTTTGGCTGTAATATTGTTAGTTGCTGTGTCAATTACAGCGACACTAGGAGTCGGGATAGCACCATTATAATTCGTATCGTAATAATAACCTCTCAGATTATAATCTCCCAGATTTGTCACATATGCAAAGGGAGCTGAACCTGCTACACCAGCCAATATTAAAATCGTAAGTGAAGTTATTCCCAAAACTCTTATGAGAGTATGCTCTCGATGTATTTTATCACATGTTATTTTTTCCATTTTAAACCCCAACTTATGGATTCATTAAAAAGCAACAACATCAGCGACTCTCTCATGGATTTCGTTCATACCAGCACACAAAAATATTGAAGAATTTCAATCCCTCATGATGTGCAGTGTTTCGATATATCAGGTTTCTTAAGTTTGTACATCAGACTTGAGAGACAATAGATCATTTTGAGAGACAATAGATCATTAATACCAGTACTTCAGGTTCTCCAACCTACATTCGGCAGCAAGCACATCCCAACATTTAAATATCTTTAATTGTTATTTTTTGTATGTTCAGTTAAAAACCAGTATCATACAGACTATGTATATAGCAGGGTTTGTCTGTTATCTCAATTATTATAAATATATATTAATTATGTCATGGTTAACATTTAGTAATTTTTGATTTAAATGGAATTTCAAAAGTTCTGAAAAAAACGATATCAATAGAAAAATTGAATGGATTTTTATGTCGACCTGCCGAAAGCAGGCTCCAAGTCTCGCATTACTTTTTCCTGAGCTTCCATCCCCCATACAGGCAGGTCAAACTTCCTAATAATCCAAAACCTGGAGTAGAATTATTTTCGCTCGATCTACCCCCATCAGATTCAGAATTATTATTGCTTGAATTATTGAGTTTCTCATTGTTCTCTTCTTTGGTCGTGTCCCTAAATCATTGACTTAGTTTTATATAATCTTGAATCTATTATTATTTTGGGGCATCTTAATTACTTCTGAAATAGATTTTTCACAATTTTTTTGCTGGAACAAAGACTGCACTGATTATGGAATTAAAAATCAAGGGAATATAGTCCTTAAAGAAAGATATGGTAAAAATAACCATGTGCTTCTTAAATGTAAAACTTGTAAAAAATGTTTTAGTGAAACTAGAGGTACAATATTTTTCGAACTCAACACTTCTGATGAAGAAGTTCTAAGGACAATAGCTATGATTCCTGAAAAAGGAAGTATCCGTGGAGTTGCAAGAGCTACTGGACATAGTAAAGATACAATTTGCAGATGGCTTGAGATTGCAGGAAGGCATGCAGAAGAAGTTACAACTTATTTCCTCAAAAATCTTAATCTTACGAGAGTAGAGGTTGATGAGATCTGGTCATATATAAAAAAAGCAAAAAAATGTTACTGAAGAAGATTCTGAAGAGTATGGTGACGTATATTCACTTACAGCAATCAAAAGTGACACAAGATTGCTCCTTTCTCATCATGAAGGAAAACGTAGTACAGAGGATGCTATAGAGTTATTTAAAGAAGTTGAGAATATGCGTTCCCCATCTTCTCCTATCCCTGTATTTACCTCAGATGATTGGGATGCTTTTGAAGAAGCACTTATAAACGTTTATGGTAAAATCGAGTTGCCACAGTACAAAGGTATCGGAAGAAAACCGCTACCTAAAATAGTTCCACTTGACGATTTAAAATATGTCAAAGTATTGAAAAAAAAGGTAAAAAATTATATAGTTGAAACAGTTCAACGTATCATCTTTGGAGATCCTGAAGAGATATTCCAAATGCTTGGAGCTGATTCGGATGGTTATATTGGAACTTCTTATGTAGAAAGGATAAACCTTACGATAAGGACATCTCTTGCAAGATTTATAAGAAAAGGAATGAATTTCAGTAAAACCAAAAGGATGCATCAGAAAGCATTTGACTTATTCCAAGCATGGTATAACTTTGTAAAACCTCATAAGTCTCTAAGGTTAAAAATAGATTCTGGAAATAGAAAATGGTTTCAAAGGACTCCAGCTATGGCAGAAGGAATAACTGATCACATATGGAGTTTAAAGGAACTATTAACATTTAGAGTTCCTGTTCAATAATTTGAGGACACGACCTCTTCTTTAGATGTAGACAAATTAGTCTGTTCAACAGCTGAAGTCGCTTTGTCTACTGGCACAACAAGATCTTCACGCATAAACACCAAAGGAACTTCTTTAATCCCTATAGAGCTCGCTTTTGAGTCAAATATATAGTATATTTCGTCCATGAAAGGTTCTTCAACCGTTTTATTAACAGCTACTTTGAGAACGCCATCTATGGTATAACTATAATTTGTAACAGGGCCATTTGGATACATATACTCCGACATTTCCGAATTACTTTCACTGTATATTTTATCAAGCTGAAACTCAGGTTTTTGATAAATATTCTCGAGTTGAAAAGGCCATTTTAGCTGCCGTATCTGAATCTTACCTTCAAGGAGTTTCCACCCGAAGGGTGGAAAAGGTTATAACTGCTTTTGGAGTTAAAGGAATCTCAGCTTCCTTTGTTTCCAGAATTACCACAGAACTGGATGAAAAGGTTGAAGAGTTCTTATCAAAGCCGATAGAACACGAAATTCCTTATTTGTTCATTGATGCAACTTATCTCAAAGTAAGAGATGGACTTCATTACGAAAATAAAGCTCTATTTGTAGTTGCTGGAGTTAGAGATGATGGTTTGCTTGAGATTCTCGGAGTAAGATTAGCAGATAGTGAAGACTCTCTTTTTTGGCAAGATTTATTTGAAGACCTGAAAGAAAGAGGGTTAAAAGGTGTCAAGTTAATCGTTTCTGATGGTCATAAAGGAATACAAAAAGCAGTTAGAGAATCCTTTATTGGATCAAGCTGGCAAATGTGCCATGTTCATCTAATAAGACAAACTCTAATGAAGGTTTTACCTTCGCTGTCGCATTTGTTAACGGTTCGTGCAGGCTATGTGAAAAATGTAATGTGGAAAAGGGAATCTGTATTCATTCAAATATGGCAAGAATTCCGGAACATGCTGTCGGGATCAATATGAAGAAAACGGCTGCGGAATCGGGTATGCCTCTGGAATTTCCTATTAAAGGGCAGCCTGAACCAATGTCTATTTTATTGATTGACTGACAGTATCAATTATAATTGAATGCTACTTTGAAAATTGAAAAGTATGTAATTGGATATTTTAAGTACCATCTCACACTCAATAAGATAATTTCACCGACAAAGTGTTCCATTTGAAGGAATTAGATAGCATATCACTATCTTTGATTTCATTTTTATTTTAGTATATCTCTGAAAGATATTTTTTGCAACGGAACCCTTTAATATTTAACATAATCAAAGTGTACGGACCAAACTTTCTTATTCGTTTCAAGCTTATTTTTTATTATAATTGCATCCTTTTCTGTGATTATAGCACTATTGCCGGATATATCGACAAACTGAATATAACAAAAAATGGTCTTTCCCACCAAATAGTGATCATCTTGAAAACTTGTTGTATTATAATCTATAGTATAGTTCACAGGCATGTTGCAATTTTCAAGAATGGCTTTAACTTCCGGCTCAGTAGTTCCATTTTTAAAATCGATAATTAAACCGCTTACTTCTGGTTCTTGATACATGGGAAGATGAATAAACACATAAATTACTACAAGAATCAGAAGAACAATAACAACAGCTATTCCCTTTTTAATTTTATTCATATCCTTCACATCTAAAAAATGAAGAGTTAAAACTCTTCACTTCACATATATGCGATCACTTTCAGAACCAAATGCTTCCCAATCAGAATGACCATTCGGCCACGGATTATTGAGACGCAAATAAGAAGTTAGATAACCATTATATTGGTATCCAACGCAAACTCGAGCATGTGTCGCAGTATTACTCTGCAAGGGTCTATTATTGTCAATTTCAGTACGAATATCAGCAAAATACCTAACATCAAACGAGGAATATGAATTAGGCTTATTTAATCCTTTACTTGATTTATAATAGAGTAATGCGCGAGAGTTATCAATTCCGTTAGGGGCTACCCCTTTCATTGTTTTATATATAGAACTTTGGGAAGGACTACTTCCTTTATAGTAAGCAGTAATCATTGCTGCACTTGCTGGCACACAGTAGTAAGTGGTGGCTTGCGAATATACAGGAACACTGAGTAATTTTTGAGCATAACCAAAATTTGCAGGACTAATGATTGTTTTTTGGACAGTTTTTGATGCTATAGTTGTATTGTCACGAAGTTTTTTAATATTTTCTTCAGTGACTGGCACATTTATATTAACTCCCTTATCAGTTGCTGCTTGTTCTATAGATTTAACAAGTTCATCACTGTTTTGCCATTTTTTAAGATTCTCGTCTATTTTATTTTTCACTACCTTTTCATACATTGACCAAACTCCAGGTTCTGTTTTAGTTGCTGGTTGATCTGGTATCACATCAAGGGTGTATGCATCTACAAATATCCGATGTTCATCACCTTGGGTCTTGTCCTTTACCATCGTCATTGCCCCTATTTCAGGATAATCATATACAACCATCTTAGTTGACATGATTTCTCCAGTTGGGTATTTTGTTTTAGCGGTTTCTATTGACTTGTCCATTGCTTCAGCCGCGTTAAAGGTTTTAGGATCAAGTTCGACGAGTCGGACTGATTGTCCTATTGTTTTATTGGCACCGATGTCGATTCTACCCATTAGGTTACTATTTTTATATACTGAGAATTGATAATATAATTTTTGGCCATTTATATCATAGATTTCCAATGGTTTTGGATCAATAGATGCTCCTGCCCAATTTTCAACACCTTCTGTGTTAGTTATTATGAACTGGATCATTTGCGCATTTGCGTGCTCAAAGGCTTTCTCAGCTGTTACAGAATAATTATCCTCTTTCTGTGCACTCACAGCTGGTATCAATGCCATACCAACCAGCAGAGTTGCTAAAACAAGTATACCTATTCCAATTCTATTACGCTTCATATTTATCCTCCTTATTACCCTAGGAGGCAGAATAAGGCAAGCTTAAATATTTGCACAGCTAACATAATCACTGCCTCTTAGGGCACGCTTTATGGAGTTCGGGTTACTTGGAAAGTACTTTTGAACTCCATAAACTATTACTAATACTTTATATATAAACCACAAACTTTTTCACCAGATCATAAAACTATCCGTTTTTCATACTTTTTTCGAATCATTAATTATTTCAGAATCTTTGATTGTAGGATGATTTGGCCAGAAAGCACATATATAAACACATTGTCCTACTATATTCAGCTATGAGTATAAAAGATAAAAGAATGCAATTTATGCTTATATAAGACCATCTGAGATTGAACTATGTTGAGTCTAAACTGGTATATTTCTTAACCGTAACATGGTAGTAAATAAACGCATGGTTCATGATATTAAATGCGTGATTTATGATATTAAAGAGTAAAATATTCGAAAATCAACTACATCAACAAAATTTTGCTGTATCAAGGGTGCAACAGCTTTGCAAGCTACATTTGTATCCAGATTTAGGCGATAAAAGAGATATGGCAGCATTGTCATTGTTTTATGAATATCGGAAGGCACTGTTTAAGAGGAAGTAAAAATTAGTGAACTACTGTTACGTCCTGAAATATTTTCTCAGACTCAAAACCAGTTGGAAGCCCAATAAATAATACAACAGCAGGCTACTTAAAATTTAAACATTAAGTAAACTTCAATTCGTTTTGGAACTGTAGGATGATCATATAGTAGGATGGTCATATAAGAGAAACATATACGAAGTTGGGGCAAAACAGTAGACCACATGTATACGAGAATAACTGCAATAGAAAACTAAAAACGGAAAATAATTTGGGATCAAACAAAATTAATGAACTGTTAATTTTGCTCTAGTTCACGTGTAAGTTCACGTGTATGTAGAAATCTTACCAAGTATCTTGCATCTTCACTTCATGAAACCCGATGCTATTATATTTCTTGCAAGTGAATGAATAAATGGGGGATTTTGCATAGAGAACGTTACTTTTAAGAAAATAATGATTGCAACTGACGGCTCGGTTTGCTCAAGGCTTGCTGCCAATAAAGGGATAGAACTTGCCAGGTTAAGCGGAGGGACGGTTTACGCAGTTTATGTAATATCCACGGAGTATTTTTCTTCGATGGCTGTGGATTTTAACTGGGAGAGAATGCGTGAAGCTTTGAGAAAAGACGGATCTAACGCCGTTAATTATGTAAAAGGAATCGGAGAGATGGAAAATGTTAATGTCAAGTGTGTCCTGCTTGAAGGCCATCCTGCCTCTGAGCTGATCCGATACGCCGAAGAAGAAAAAATGAATATTATTGTTATGGGCACTCTTGGCAGAACAGGAATTGATCGGCTGCTTTTAGGCAGCGTTGCCGTAAATGTTATACGGCACTCAAAAGTCCCTGTTATGGTTGTAAGAGAAAAAAGTAAGTCTTGAAGGAAAAGCAAGCTAATAGAAGTATAACGGAGAATAATTTTGATGTAAAACAGAGTATATCATCCAAATATTCAAAAAGGGTTATTTCAATCGGACATACCAACGATTGGATTCTTTATCAACGCTTATCTTGTCTTCTCTAGCAAGCCAGCCAATAGACATCAAAGCCATTTGAGAATCAAAACCATTGTCACTTAGATGAATCTTTACCTGGTTCAAACTGCATTCACCTTCCTCTAGTTTATGATACAACACTCCTGCAGCTTCTCCGATTTTTAAGTTCACGTTCTCTGGCATGTTTATCACCAATTTCATTCTCAGAATTGTTTTACTTTAAAAAGTAGGTACTGTTTTCAGGTACTGTTTTCAGGATCATAAGTTTATAAATTCTGAATAAGCAGACCTTAAATAATATGCTTGGTTAATATATTAGGTTTTTCTGTTAAGGTCTTTTCCAATAAGTAAAAATGATTTAATAGTAAAGTGAGAATTCATTTTCATTCTCACTTTTACTTCCTTCAACTTTCACTTTTACTTCCTTCAACTTTCACCTTTTAACTTTTAATTTTCTTTTTCACGGCTGTAGCTGTATTTTTCGGGGAGTCAGTTTCCCAGAGTTTTCTGACCTTAGCACTTCTGAGGGCTGGCATTACAGCCTCAAGCTTTGCCTGCACAGCTGCAAGCATTTCCTCGTCAACTCCAGGGGGTGTTATGCCCATGAACTTCTGGGCTTTAAAGGTCTCGGTTTCCCTAGATACTGCACGATCGACTCCTCTCCTTACTCCAGTTTTCAGGGACTCGATTGCATCCCTCCACTGGGCAGCCCAGGGTGCATCAGGAATTTCAGTGTGGTGGACATCGGTCCTGTCCACTTTAATAGCATCTAAATGACATGCTTTCACACAGGCTCCACAGTAGGTACAGAAATCCTCCTTAAAAGCAATTTTTCTCGGGTCTTCAGGGTCTGTAGGCACATACCAGAGTTTGGAGGGACAGACATTGAAACAGCCACGACAACCCTGGGGATCGCATTCCTTCAGGTTTGTCTCAATAAGGGCAAGTCCTCCTTCCATGGGTTTTTGCAAATCTACGGCTTCATACGGACAGACGGTCTTGCAGCGGGCGCACTGTGTACACTTCAGCTCGTCTATCTTAACATTCCCCTCAACTTTCGGAGCCTCGCAGGGGCGTTCCCCTTTAACCTTTATTGCTTCTTCAGGGCAGAGGTCCTGGCAGAGTACACAATAATCGCATTTATCCTCGTCCACAAGGATCTGCTCGAAAGGCACAGGATTATCAGGTGTGGGTTCACGTTCGAGCAGGATGAAGGCATCACAGAACCGGGCGCAGATTCCGCAGAAATTGCACTTTTCAGTGTCAATTTCGATCTCTCCTTCTGCCCCTTCTTTTAAAGGCGCGATCTCCTCTTTTTTCGGGAAGGTGAACTCAACTTCGATTGCATCCTGAGGGCAGGCTCCCTCACAAAGAGCGCAGGGGAGGCATTTTTCGTTAATCTTAACAAAGGCATCGTACTTCGGATACCGTTTCTCATCAGGAACTTCCCCCACAGCCTCAAAGGTTATAGCATGCACAGGGCAGAGGTTTGAGCACATCCTGCAGAAGGTACATTTCTCAAGGTCCATCATCACCGCAGGCGCATCAAGCCCGGTCGCAATTTCATGGAGGGGCCCCATTTCAAGCGCTTTCGTTGGGCAGATTTCTGCACAGATCCCACAGCCATTGCAGCGCTTGTAATCATAATCCAGAGTTTTGATGGATTTCTCGGTTGCCTGTGTATAGATAAAATGGGAGCCCTGAAGGTCCATGCTGGTCGTAACCGTGATCTTTTCCTGGGCTTCACCTTCAGCAGTCTCTGGAGCTTCAGCTTCGAGATCCTCGGCTTCAAAATCCTCGGTCTCAAGCTCAGTGGCTTCAGGCTCTGTAACTTCATTTTCTTCGGCCCCGCAGCAGCCTCTGCAGATGTGCGCTTCCTGTTCGGTGTGCTCCTCGCTCATTATGCCACCTCCTCAGGTTCGGCTTCGGGTTCTCCAAGCTTGAGTTCGGTTCCTATGGGCCCGATTTCTTCAAGTTCCTTTACAAATTCGGTAATTGTGTTTGAGAAACGTTCTCCTTCGGCAGCCGAGATCCACAGGGTCCTCAGCCGTCTGGGGTCAAGTCCGATTTCCTTTATAACTTCCTTTAAGACATCCATCCTCTGTTTTGCGTCAAAGTTCCCGTGGATGTAATGGCACTCGTCCATCCTGCAGCCCGCAACAAGCACTCCGTCGGCTCCTCCTTTTAAGGCTTCAAGCACAAACTCCGGGTTTACTCTTGCCGAGCACATTGTACGGATAACCCTGATGTTTGTCGGATAATGTAGCCTTGACATCCCTGTCAGGTCTGCACAGGCATAACTGCACCAGTTGCAGAGGAAAGCCACAACGAAAGGACTCTGGGACCTGTGCGCAGTTGCAGCCCGAACCTGGGCAAGAATCTGTTCATTTTCGAAGTTCCGCATCTGGATTGCCCCCGCAGGGCATGCAGCACTGCAGTCTCCGCAGCCGTAACATGAAACCTCGTCTACAACAGCTTTTTTATTCTCTATTTTGATTTTCCCGAATTTACAGACCTCAAGACAGGTCCTGCACCCTATGCATTTTTCAGGGTCTACATGAGCTCCCATAGGATCGGCTTCAAGCTCTCCTGTCCCGAGGAGCTGCATAACCTTGGATGCACATGCACTCCCCTGAGCAATCGAGACCTGGATCTCTTTGGGCCCTGAAGCGCAGCCTGCAAGGAAAACTCCGCTGACCGGGGCATCTACAGGGCGCATTTTCGGGTGGGCACTTGCAAAGAACCTGTCAGGCCGGCGGGCGAGATTTAGCATCCGGCCTATGCCTTCTGCTGATTTGCTGGGCTCATAGCCTGTTGAAAGCACGACAAGGTCACAGGCTTCCTCTTCGACCCGCGACTCCAGGGTATTTTCATATCGGAGTACAGGCCTGCCGTCTTCGCCTGCGTAAATTTCGGCAACTTTTCCCCGAATAAAATCAACGCCCATAGACTGCGTCCTTGTATAGTATTCCTCATACATCTCTCCTGCAGCCCGGATGTCAATGTAGTGGATTGTGATCTCAGTATCAGGGTAGCGTTCCTTAACCATCTGTGAGTTCTTAAGCGCGGCCATGCAGCAAACCCGTGAGCAGTATTCATTGCCAACGGTTTTATCCCTTGACCCGACACACTGGATGAACGAAACGCTTTTTGGTGGTTTGCCTGTGGAAGGCACAAGGACTCTTCCGCCTGTAGGCCCTGCAGAGTTAAGCATGCGCTCAAGCTGCATATTTGTTATAACATCAGGATACTTTCCAAATCCGTACTCCTTTTTCCTTGACGCATCAAAGAGCTGGTAACCTGTTGAAACAATAACTGCCCCGGCTTCAAACTCAATTTCTTCAGGTTTTTGCTCGTAATCCACAGCATCGGCAGGGCAAGCCTGTAAACACAGCCCGCAACCTACACAGTGGTCAGGGTCTATGAGCACTACCTGAGGAACGGACTGGGGGATTGGCATATATATGGCCCTGGTTTTTCCAACCCCATAATTCATAGGGTTCTCGATTTCTACGGGACAGACCGCAGAGCAGAGGTCGACACAACCTTTGCATTTGTCTTCAAGTATAAACCTGGGCTTGCGTGTGACTTTTACATGAAATTTGCCGACGGACCCGGAAATATCGGTAACTTCGGAGTAGGTGTAAAGGGTAATATTCGGATGGTTCTGAACTTCCGTCATTTTAGGGGCAAGCACACAGATGGAGCAGTCATTTGTAGGAAAGACCTCATTCATCAGGGCCATTTTGCCTCCGATTGTGGACTCTTTTTCTACCATTATGACTGGAAAGCCGGCTTCGGCAAGGTTCAGGGCTGCTTCGATTCCGGCAACTCCTCCTCCTATAATAAGAACGTTCCTGCTGGCTTTGGAACTTGTTGCACTCAGCTCCTTGAGGAATTTTGCCTTTGCGACTCCCATCCTTATAAGGTCAAAAGCCTTCTGGGTCGCCATCTGGGGGTCATCGGCATGTACCCAGGAGCACTGCTCCCTTACATTTACCATTTCCATAAGGTAAGGGTTCAACCCGGCTTTTTCCATTACATGCCTGAAGGTCTTTTCATGCAGCCTTGGGGAGCAGGCAGCTATTACAACCCTGTCGATTTTATTTTCTTTTATATCCTTGATGATGCCTTCCTGTCCGGAATCGGAACATAGAAACTGTACTTCCCGGGCGAGCACCACATCTTCCAGTTCAGACGCCATTTCCTGCAGAGCTAATACATCTATTACTCCAGCAATATTCAGCCCGCAGTGGCAAATGTAGACTCCGATTCGCATAATTGGTGACTCCATATATCTGTGTTTTATGTTGAATGTTAACGATCACATCGTGATCAGTTTTTAATATGTTTTACATATAACTTGAAAGTTATAATTTCTGAGAATTTCTGGACCATAATTCAGAACCGTGTATCCAGGGCATTTTACCATACAGAAAAGTCAGGTTGGTACAGCTGATCAACAAAGACTTTTTTAAACTGAGAGGGGTTTTATCATTTCAAGTTCGTGAATTTGCTAATACCAGTTGAGTTATTACTTATCAATTAATTTGTTATTCAGTTGTGAATTAGGCGCTCAGACACAAATCAGTTACTTTTACATATCCATATACTTTATCTTTTGAACTGAATAAAAATATAGGTGTTTTGTACAAAATCAAAACCTTTATTTCATAAGGCTTTTCCAAATTTATTGAAATTGATTAAATCTTTTAAAACTCAGATTCTATTTTTAGTATCTCCAAACGCCCGATTTTGTTAATTCTTTTTTGTTAGCTGGTTTTTGTAGGCTATTACTGGTTAAAGATAAAACCTTGAATCAATTATCTCAGATTTTTGAATCAGTATTCATAATCAGATTAGTCTGCAATAATTGATTTATATAAACTAATATGACAGTTTATTTATATAATAGAGTTTAACAGTTTATTTATATATCAAAATTTGTTACTATTCAGGTACCTTAAATCAATATCAAAAGCCGTAATTTAGATTGTTTGGCATTTACACTATATTTCATTCAGTTTTGTAGATTGATGTCAAATGATGTCATTTTTAATTTTGCTATGAATTCCTTATTAGACAGATCCCTATGACCAAAATCGGTGTTAGTTGACTTATTTAGGGTACCTGAATAGTTACCAAAATTTAACAGTTTATTTATATATCAAAATTTATATTTATTAGTATATTAACTTTCTTGTTCACTCCAAACCAATTAATTAACCAGAGTTTAATTTTATAGCCTAGTTTTAGAATTCTGACTCCGCTTAACTTATCCGCAGTTTGACTGATATGCTGGGTAACGGACAAAAGCCTTAACATCGCTAGTTCTACCTTATTACCGGAGTTTTACCAATTGATTTATAGTTTGAGAACTTAATTCGTACTCGAGGAACCAGCTTCAAACGGACAACTCAAGAAAAATCATAATGGTAAATTTGTTATATGGGCCGCTAGTGAGATGAAATCGATTATTGGACGCTAGTGAGATGAAATTGATTATATGGGCATGAGTAAGAAAAACTGGTTGTATGAGCGTAAGTGAGATAAAATTGACTACATGGACGTGAGTGAGATAAATCTGGTTATACTGCGCTGAATCAGTTAATTTCTGCAGGACAAGGTATTTCTATAAATAGCCTTAAACAAAACTAGAGGTTAATAACTTTACAGGTGAAGGTGACGCTAAATACTCAGGTTACTTCCATAAGTGCTTCATACAACTTAAAAGTCTTCAGTATACTTTATTCTAGTATACTTCATAACATTCCCGTTTTATAAATAGCTCACGTAGATTCACATATGATTCACATATTCTTCTCATCAAGGTTCAGGATTGCTTCAATTTAAAGCGAAGGAGTTCTTTGTATGGCTGATCATAATGAATTAAAACAGAAAATGTATGAATGGACTCAGAAATATGCAGACAAAGCAGGTTACAGGCTTAACCCGAATAAAGAAGCTCTTGACTATGTGCTTGATGGACTTACCATTAAGCTTGAGAAATTCGGAAGGCGTTACTGTCCCTGCAGAATAGTTACCGGAGATGAAAAAGAAGATAGAAAGATTGTATGTCCCTGCATATATCATAAAGAAGAAGTCGAAAGGGACGGAAACTGCCACTGCGAACTTTTCTTCAAAGCGAATTAAATTGAGTTCAGCAGGTTCGGGTTGCTTGCAAAGAGGCTCTACCATTTTGTTTCCAGAAATCAGGAAAATTTATTTGCGAGATCTCCTGACCCAAAGGACCCGGAAACAAAAGCCTGCTTACCTAAGGGCATCAAAATCTTAAGGCTTGTCCGCAAGCCTTTTAAAAAAGGTTTGAGCGAAAAACTCCAGCAACGTTTAAGTTTGAAAATCTTATCCCCAACCCTTATCGGCGTGATCAAACGGCGCAACGGTTGTGGCACAACCCGTATTAAAAAAGGCTTGGTAGAAAATGTCGTAGCGGTGTGATAAATCGACTAAACAGTTTATATAATTTTTTAAAAAAGGCTTGAGTGGAGACCGTTTACAAATATTTGTAATGATTTTTTTACTGCAATTTAAAAGTAACACTGAAAACAAAAAAGCGAGAGTTTAAGGAAGATTGCTTATATATATTTAATCAAAGGTTATTTGACACACGTTTTCAGTGACACGATTAATCTTGCTTTTTAATTATACTTCTTAACCTTCATATTCTTTAATGAAAAACTGACATAAAAAATTTGACTCAAGGGTGACCTGTAATGACAAATGTAATGGAACTCTATCAGATGCTTCCAAAGACTAACTGCAAAAAGTGCGGAAAAACCTCCTGTATGGCGTTTGCAGTAGCTCTCATGGCCCACGAGCTCACACCCGAGGATTGCCCGCCCCTTAAAGATGAAACAAAGTACAGAGAAAGCTATGAAAAGATAAGTGAACTCTTCAAGCCTTCCGAAGGTGCAACTGAAACCGGGCTTATAGTGCATGAAGACTTATGTTTTGGCTGTGGAAACTGTGTGGTTGCCTGTCCTCCTAATGTAGCAAATGACCCTTATGGGGTAGGCTCGGGAAATGCCCCCACTAATACTAATAAGCTGGTCCTGGCCGTAGAAAACGGCGTTGTAAAAGCCCAGAACTTAGAGGAATGCCGACGTTTCGGAAAGAACAAAATTCTATGTAATGGCTGTATAGTAACCTGCCCTGTAGAGGCAATCGAGTTTGTGTGAGGAAGCGGATATGGAGAAAAACTATCATGTATGCACAGGCTGCGGACTCCTTTGTGACGATATTGAGGTTGAGTCCGAAGATAACATTGTAAATAAAGTTTATACAGCCTGCAGAGTAGGAGTAGCCCACATGAAGGAGGCAAGAAGGGGCGAAGCAGATTTTCTGGTTGATAATAAGCCTGTAGATGAGGCTACTGCAATCCGTGAAGCTGCATCGATCCTTAAAAACGCCAGAAATCCTCTTATCTTCGGGCTTGGGACTTCTACCAGTGAAACCCAAAAAATAGCAATTGAGCTTGCAAAGAAAATCAACGCTACTCTTGATGATACCTCTTCGTTCTGTCTGGGCCCTCTAGCTGAGGCTCTCATTCAGGATAAGCTTAAGACCTGTACTCTTGACGATGTAAGGAATAAAGCTGATGCTATCATATACTGGGGAACAGATCCATCGGACTCTCATCCTCGCCATCTTTCGAAGCATTCCTACTTCCCCAGAGGAAGCGAAAAGCAGAGGGGCTGGGAAGAAGAAAGGACAGCCATCGCAATCGATGTTCGGAAGTCACATACCGCAAAGATCTGCGGGAATTATTTCTTTCAGATACCTCCAAAAGGAGATGCAGAATTTATCGATGCCCTGATTGCAGGACTTTCGGGAAAGCTTCCCAAAACCTCCTACAATTATCCGCCTAAAAAAATCCTTGAGCTGGCAAACATCCTTAAAGGAGCAAAGTTCGGAGTAATTTTTGTGGGACGCGGGCTCATTTACTCGCTTGAAAACCTTGAACCTCTTTTCAAGCTTATGAAAATCCTGAATGAGAAAGCAAATTTCCACCTCATACCAATGGTAAGCAGCTATAATACAATGGGCTTTAACGAAAACCTCTTTGCAGAAACGGGATACGTGAACAGTGTAAAGTTCGAAAACGGGACTGCAAAGCATGGGCCCGAGTACTCAGTTGTTGAATCTCTTAAAGCAAAATCTGTGGATGCAGCCCTTATAATAGGTTCGGACCCGCTCTTAATCCTTCCCGGATCTATTGCAAAGAAAATGCTGGAGATTCCTGTTATCTCGATGGACCATTGTGAAACCCTGACTTCAAAGCACTCAAAGGTTTACATCAATACCGCAATAAGCGGAGTAGAGGCAGGGGGAAGTGCCATACGCATGGATGGGGTTAAAGTGAGCTTTGAGCCTGTTATTGAGACAAATCACCCGTCTGAGGAAGTAATTCTCAAGAAAATAATGGAGGCACTCTGATGGATTTCGGATCTTTTCTTGCAGCTCCCGAAATAAAAGTCAAAGTCATAACTTACAGGGACATATTTCAGGATAAGGCTATACTCGAAAACCGCTTTGGGGAAGAATACAAAGACCTATCAGCGGTAATAAAGCTGGACCATGCAGACCTCAAACAGTTGGACGTGAAAAAAGGCGAGACAGTAATTTTAAAAAATTCCTTTGGAAGAGTTGTGGTAAAGGCTGAGGAATCTGGATACGAAACTCCTCACAAAGGCATCGCATATATGCCCAAAAGCCCCTGGTCCAATATGCTGGTCTCAGACGAAACTGGAGGTACAGGAGTACCTAAATTCAAGGATATATCCGTAACCGTTACCAGTGCAAAAGGAGAAAAAGTAACTGAACTCATGCTTTGAATGCTTTTCCTGGTAAGGTTAACAAATCCCTTAAAAGTTACCGTAAAAACGGTAAAATAATTTTCTATTCCTTTTTTAGAGCTTGTTTAGCTGCAGATTGGATGAAAGCATGGTTGATGTACTTTTAAAATTTACAAAAGTCTTGAAAAACGGCAATACTTTCTACCGCTTTGAAAGTTTTGAAAATGTGGACTCAAGGTGGGAGCTGCCCTGTGAGTACCTTTCAGGCTCTCACTTTGCAGCCTGGAATGGTGTTCTTCTGTATTCTGCTGGAAATAGCATAAAAACTCTCTGTCCAGGAAACTTAATTTCCTTGAGTGAGTATCAGAAATTGATGGAAATTATTGAGACTGGAAAAGAAAGGTTAAAAGAAATAAAGAGAAAAATGGACATCTGAGCATTTTCTCAATAAAAATGTGTCTTCTAACAATAGAATCTCAGATTCGGAATAATATTTTCTATTCTTATATAATATCCAGATAACATATTCATGTGCAGACCTTAATTTACTTTCGGAATGTTAGTTCGATTTGATTTTAGTTCCCAGGTTTCATGTTTTTCAGGATTATAATGCAGGTTTTGAAGTGTTTCTATCCAAAAAAGTAGTTGTGATCTCTTTGGAAGATCAAATATCCTGAATAAACATAAGGGGGTGGTTTGGGATATTATCCATTTCTTGCAGCAGTTATCCCCGCTGGAACAGGCGTTACTTGCAGGAATTTTTACATGGGGAATGACCGCACTCGGAGCTGCATCTGTATTTCTTACCCGAGAGGTCAGTAGGCGAATACTTGATTTGATGCTGGGGTTTACGGCTGGTGTGATGATCGCTGCTAGCTACTGGTCTCTGCTCGCCCCAGCCATTGAAATGTCGGAAGGCTGGAGTATTCCAGCATGGTTTCCTGTCGTTATAGGCTTTCTCCTGGGAGGTTTTTTCCTCAGCTGGATAGACAAAATACTTCCCCACCTTCAATTTGGTTCTACAGCTGAAGCTGCCGAAGGCTTAAAAACATCCTGGAGGCGAAATACTCTATTGGTCCTTGCTGTAACATTGCACAATATCCCGGAAGGACTTGCCGTTGGGGTTGCCTTTGGAGCTGCAGCTACGGGATACATGTATACCCTCCATGCAGCCGTTGCTCTGGCTGTAGGAATAGGAATTCAGAACTTTCCAGAAGGGCTTGTAGTTTCCGTTCCCCTTCGTCGCGAGGGTATGTCCTGTTTTAATAGTTTCTTTTATGGCCAGGCTTCCGCAATAGTTGAACCTATTGCAAGTGTGATTGGAGCCGCAGCCGTTATTCTGGTACAGCCCATACTGCCGTATGCTCTGGCCTTTGCCGCAGGCGCCATGATCTTTGTTGTGGTCGAAGAAATTATTCCTGAATCTCAGCGTGGAGGAAATGCTTCACTTGCAACAATAGGCACAATGATAGGCTTTTCGGTAATGATGGTTCTTGACGTGGCTTTTGGTTAAAAATATATCTCAAATAATTTTCAGATGATTAATTTTTCCTATCTGTTTCTGATTTTTCCGGGCTTATATATTTTATATTCTGACCCCGGTCTTGGCAGTGTCTCGAATTTGCTGTAAATTTGAAGCCAAGTTTTTGAGTACTATGTAGAAATTGACCTTCCGATAAGGAATTTTCTATTCGATAACTTCTTGAGATTTGTGCTTTTACAGAAAAATCGGTACACTGTCCCTATATGATTAGATGAGTAAAATTTAGTTATTGATTTATTTTTTATTCAAATTTACTACAGGTGCAGGTGTTTCAAAATTGATATATAAGGGCAAGTATTATATATTAATAATTTAATAAAAACTGTTTAATTAAATTTAGATAGATCGAAATCAATAGCTACAAGGGGAGTGTTTAGTGTGGCAAAAGTTACAAGAGAAGTTGTAGAGAAAGCTGGAATTGACGTTGAAAAGCTGCTGGAGCTTTTGATCAAAAATGCGTCTGCCGAACTCACAACGTATTATTACTACACGATACTGCGGGCTAATTTAATTGGCCTGGAAGGAGAAGGGATAAAGGAAATTGCTGAAACGGCCCGGATCGAAGATCGTAACCACTTTGAAGCTCTGGTACCCAGGATCTACGAACTGGGCGGAAAACTACCCAAAAACATGAATGATTTCCACGATATTTCCGCCTGCTCGCCGGCATATCTCCCGGGCGATCCAACAGACGTGCAGGCAATGCTGCAAGTACTTGTTAACGCAGAAAGGTGTGCAGTACGCGGATATACCGAAATCTGCAATATGACTGCCGGCAAAGACCACCGTACCTACGACCTGGCTCAGGCGATCCTTAACGAAGAAATCGAACACGAGTCATGGTTCTCCGAGTTTCTTGGAGAAGGGCCTTCCGGACATTTCCTGCGCAGAGGAGACACTTCTCCCTTTGTCTCAAAGTTTTTGAGATAATACAGGCTTTCAGATAGCGGTCAGTAGATGGTGAAACAGATAAAGAAAGGACTAGATAAAGGAAAGAAAAAACAAAATGAGCCTTAATTTAATTAGGGCCTCACTTTATTTTTTGAAGATAGTTATTAGTTTCGATCTAATTTCGAAGCAGTGTTACAATAACTAAAATTTCTGATCTTTGTAGTCTCTCAGAAATCTCCTTGCTTCACATAAGGGTAACTCCATAAAGCCACCTGCAGTGCTGTTGCCTTAAACCAGGCCTGATGCATCTTTTCCACTTCCTCGGAAGCGTGTCCTTTCCTTGCAAGGAAAGGTTTAATTGTTGCTGTTATCGGGTAAATAAAAGCGACAAGATAGCGGTAGTTTATGTTTGGAACAGACTCTACGTTGTCGGTCCGGTTCTTCTTGGTCCGGTGATGCCGCAGACCTATCTCATATTGATAATCCAGCCAGGCCTGGTCGTAGTTGCGGTTGCAGGTATCAAGAATCCACCTGGAGAAGCGTTTTCTGACCGCAGCAAGATATTCTTCGTTGGGAGTTCCGTCTGGACTGGTGAAATAATAAAGTAGATGCGGATGTGAACCCACAAACCCATACCAGGTGTCAAGGATCTCCTCAACCTGGTCTTCCAGCACTTCTCCGGCTTTCTTGAGGTATTCCTCATCCTCTTCTGTAAACATCACAGCATCTTTTAATAGTTTCAGATCCTCCAGGTTAAGAGGAGACATGCTTTCTGTCTTTCCATAGGTGTAACCCGGAATTTTTTCTATGGACATTGATTTTAACCCCCCAAATGTCAATTAGTCCAATTATCAATTAGTTTGCTATTCCCAATTTATTATTTCCTTTAAAAACGCACATGAAATAGAATTGAGGATATCCTATTTATTTCATAAATTTATTATATTAATTCGGGATATAAATATTTCAATTTCCGAATCCATGAAATGTCTTTCTTGCTGAAATTACAGCAAATCTTCCTTTCCCATGTCCTTCTTCTGGAAATTCAACGCTTTCGATTTTCTCAGGCTGCCTGAAAAGGGTCTGGCAAACTTCAAGATTTTCAAAACCGACTTCCAGCAAGTATTTCGAGAACTCTGCTGTCGAAAGAAAATGCGCTGTCGAAGAAAACCTGCCTTTTTTATTCCAGGATTCGAGACAGCAGCCCTGTGGACTATCCCTATCAAGGACTCCGGCTAATATTTGTCCGCCTGGTTTCAATACCCTTAGAGCTTCCCTGAGTGCCTGGTTCGGGTTTTCAAAAAAAGCAAGTGCAGTAACGATTAAAACGAGATCAAATTGTTCTCTTTTAAAGGGCAGAAACTCCGCAACCCCAAGCACGACTTCCAGCCTGCGTTGCTTTGCAAGAATTGCCATAGCTCTTGCCGGTTCAAGCCCGAGTACAATCCCGAGAGCCAAAGCAAACCTGCCTGTACCAGCTCCAATTTCAAGGGCTTTCAATTTCTCCGGATTTTTGGGAAGAAAAGCTCTCAGGGCAAGAAGCTCAGATTCGTATGCAGGTTTATATTTCTCATACCAGGCATCATATTCTTCTGCATGCCTGTCAAAGTTCTCCCATAACCCCATTAATCCCCACTCCCGTCACTGACTCACGTTCTTCCTTTATTCTTTAAGTTTCCTTAACCTTTTTTCCTTCAGAATTTCTCATCTTTTTCTATACAGGAAGACCGCAAGCAAACCAAAAATTCCATAAAGCAATTCAAAGCCAGGTAAACTCGTAATTTCATTCTGCCCGGCGTCTTGAGTATCGTCTTTTTCAAGAACGACTATTATGTAATTTTTAGAAGCGGTCCCGTTTTCGTTGCTTGCGGTAAGATTAACGGTATAGGTTCCAGGCTCTGTAAAGGTATGAACCGGATTTCCATCCGTCGAATCAATATTTCCGTCGCTTTCAAAATCCCAGTTTCTTTCGGTTTCATTTTTCGAAAGATCGGTAAACTGGACTGTAAGAGGAAGATGACCACTAGTTGCATTGGTACTGAAATTTGCAACAGGAAGAATCGGCTTCTTTACTTTAGCGGCTACAAGAGGTAGACGATCTACGTAATCACTATTTTCAAGCCTGTAGACCTTATCAGCAATGCCATCCCCATCCGTATCAGGCGTGATTTCCGAGGGGCCCATTCCATTGGGCTGTGCCCAGTAGTTTCCTGCAAGATAAGATCCACCGACAATGTTAGTGCCTGGAGTTTTTTCTATATAGTAGATATTGTCGGTTCCGTTATTAGGTACGGCATTGACAGTATTATCGAAGTAGTTATTAAGGATACTATTCTTGTCACTTTTGGGACAGACAAAAAGCCCAAAAACCTCATTTGAAGTAATAGTATTGCCTGAGATCTTATTGTTATCCGAATTACCCAGGTAGATGCCTCTACCGTTATCGGAAGCATTATTTTCTGAGAGGGTATTGCCTACTCCAGTTGAAAGCACGATTCCGTAATCTTTGTTTTCCGAGAGCGTATTATTTGAGATTACATTCCCTGCAGAATTTGGAACATAGAATCCGTACCTGTTTTTTGAAGCCCGATTTCCAGAGATCGTGTTATAGTTGGACTGCTCAGTAACAACTCCCTTATCGCTTTTTCCAATCAGGTTATCAAGAATTAGATTATAATCCGAATTCTTCAGATGTACCCCAACAGTATTATTCAGCAATCTACTATTCTCAATGGTGCAGTTTTTGCACTTATACATATAGACTCCTGCATGGTCTTTATTTGCCTCCATTATTTTAAACCCGCTAATCGTAACTTTGTTTGCCTCTACATTGAACACATCTAAAGCCGGGTCTTTAGCCATTATTATTGTATTTACAGGATTTCCGGACTCTGATTTTATTACCAGGTTATGTACGGTTACATTGATGTTCTCGGTATAGGTTCCAGGCTTTACAATTACCACATCACCTGAAACCGCATTGTTAACAGCAGCCTGTATGGACTCTCCTGATTTGACAAAGATTTCACTCGCAGTTCCAATACCAGAGCTTAATATTAGGATAAAAAAAACTAACAATAAAGTAATTAATTTACTTATTTTAATCCCTCCATCCACTCAAAAAAAGCAATGAAATTTTCGAATTAAATTTGCTTTAAGTGGCTGTATAGTCACGGGTAATATCCCGTGTAAATTTTTATATAATTAAAAGTGAGTTCTCTTGTGATATCTAAAGTAAGTCTTTTTACAATAGCGTATGAAATTGCTTTACTCGATCCTTGTGTAAAAAATATGCAGGAACCCACATGCGTTTATGCATATAATTCGCTTTATCTTTATAGAATACTTCATCCAAATTGTCAGAGCAGGGGAATAATGTATAAAGTAATATAAATATGCTGGGTTTAGGCGACAAATTAAAAACAAAAATACAATGTTTAAAAACAAAAATACAATGTTAGTGTACGTCTAAACTTGCTGATATTAAGTGATAAATAACAAAAGCTGGAAAACAGGATGAAGATATTAAATCTCCACCCTTCCTTGAAATAAATTCTTTAAATTTTTCTATTTTTTAATCACATGTTTATCTTCTCTTATTGGAAAATACGATAAGAAAAGAAGCTACTACATAGAGCGCTTCAAATCCAGGTATGTTTGTGGTTTTATCCTTTCCTGATTCCTGTTCGGTTTTCTGTTCAGTTTTCTGTTTTGTTTCCGTTTCCGATGCTGTACTATTCTTCTGAAGTTCCGAAGTATTGGTTGAAGGCTTTGTTTCAACCATGTTTTGTTTCTCTTTTGCTTTTCCTGTTATTGCAAAGAACGAGAAGCCCGGTGTTTCTGTCGTGAAGTACAGGTATTTATTGTCTTCTTTTAACAGTGTAACTGGCAATTGTGACCATTTCTTTTCGTCGTACCTGTTTAGAGTAATTGAGTTCTGGTCGATTTTCTTATCCTGCAGCCAGGACTTTTCAACCTTGAAGCACACTACAGGGTTTTCAATGTTCTTTTCTGTTGCAAATCCACTGTTTCCAACCCAGAGGTTGAAGTACTTATATACCTCGCCCGAGTCCAGTTCTGAGACAAGACTTGATTTTCCTTTGAGCTGTTCGGCAATAGCTGTGATCTTACCTGCGGTCTTCTTTGCATCAAAGCTGACGTACACAATACAGGTTGCGTTCTTTGTGAAATCAAACATCACAGGCTTTCCGTTTGTGACCCGTGCCTGGGAAAGTTCCTTGACTTGGACATTAGTTTGAGGTTCAGGAGAACCACCTGCACCGCCACCGCCTCCACCGTTGCTGTGATGGCTGCCTCCACCACCTGAGCTGCTTTCTTCCAGGACAGTTATTGTGGCAGTTTTTGCTGGGGAAGTGCCATTTTCATTTGTTGTGGTTAAGCTAACAGTATAAGTTCCTGTGGACAAATAAGTGTGAATCGGATTCTGCTCGGTTGAGCTTGATCCTTCTCCAAAGTCCCAATTCCTTGAGGTTGCATTTTGTGAAAGGTCAGTAAACTGGACAGAAAGAGGGACATAACCCCTCGTTACATTGGTGCTGAAGTCTGCAACCGGCTGAACTTTAAATTCCTCTACAATTATTTGCACAGTCGCAGAGTCCGTACCATTTTCATTGGTCACTGTAAGGTTAGCGGTATAGTTCCCTGGGTTCTGGTATACATAGACAAAACTTTCGCTGGTGTTTTCTATGCTCCCGTTATTATCAATATCCCAGCTTCTTGAGGTTGCATTTTGTGAGTGGTCCGTAAACTGGACAACGAGAGGGGCATAACCACTTGTCACATTGGCACTAAGGTTTGCAACAGGTAGAATTGGCGGTTGCGGATTCGAAACAAGTGCAAGAGGCAGGTTATCTATAATGTTATTTGAGCTGTCAATATATGCGGAATCAATAATTCCGTCCTTATCTTCGTCTTTATCAACTTCGGTTTGGGAGAATCCGGTACCGTCAGGATTTCCCCAGAAATTGCCTCCTATGTACTGTCCACCGACAATGTTTCTGCCCTCAGTTTTTTCTATATTCCAGATAGTATCTCTTGTGTTGATATTTGCATTACGATCATTATTTATGTAATTATTATACACACGGTTATTGTGGCAAGCCGGGCACTCAAAAAGACCGTAGCCATTATTAAAAGCAACAATATTTCCGGAGATTATGTTCCTGCTGGATGAATTTTGATGGATACCCCCACTACCGGTTTCGCCATTACCACATTCTTTAACGGTGTTCCCGGAAATATTGTTATCGTTAGATTGAGAAATCCACATTCCATACTGACTATTATTCAAAACAATATTGTCTGAAATATTGTTATTGTTTGAGGTTATAGAGCTAACGCCTCTTGTATTCGAATTCATAGTGTTGTTTAACAGAGTATTTCCTTCAGAGTTCACGAGCTGAATCCCATGCAGTTTGTTCGAGTTTGCTCTGTTTCCCGATATATTGTTGTTATTCGAGATATTCAGAGATACCCCAAGCTTATTGTCCGAAAGATCATTATTAGTAATTGTACAGCCACTGCATCTAGCCAGATAGATTCCTGTTTCTCCGGATTCAATCCTGAACCCGTGAATTGTCGTATTACTTGCTGCAACGTTGAATGCACTTGTATTTGGGAGAGCTTTAATTATTGTATTTTCAGGCTTCCCGGATTCCGATCTTATCACCAGACTTTGTGTAGTAACTTTGATATTCTCGCTATATGTTCCGGGTTTGACGATTATCACATCGCCCGAAGCCGCATTATTCACTGCGGTTTGTATTGAATCCGTTGAATTAACGGAGATATCCTTAGCCACCGCAATTCCCGAGACTAACGGAAAAATTAGCATGGTCATTAGCAGGATGATTAATTTTTTCATTTTCATTCCCCAATATAAAAGTAGAACTCTGCTGAAAAATTTTTAATAAATTAGGAAATATGCGCAAACAATATAAATATATTGATTCAGTAAACTATCTTATTAAGAGCCTATCCGAAAAGTGGTTACTTGATGTAACTTTTACAAAATGCAATATGAAAAAACCGAGGTGGATACTCTAATAATATAGATTTATCGTGGCTTTTCAACATGCATTACTGACTTTTCGGATAGGTTCTAAGTAAACTGGGGAAAATATAGAGTAATATAAAAGAGCTAATACTAATTCCCAAAAGCGTTAAAGAATCCGACTTTCCGTTGTCATAAAGCTTTGGAAAGTTTATCTATCCAAAAAGAAAATTTCCGTTGTCATAAAGCTTTGGAAAGTTTATCTATCCAAAAAGAGAATTACGAAACTTAACATTAAGATCTAGATAGAAGGTCATGAAAGAAGGTTAAACAATCCTGAAGAAGTATTGGTAAAACCACTCAGAAAAACAAAACTTGGAAAAAACTACTCAAAAAAAGCAAAACTTGGAAAAAACTACTCAGAAAAAGCAAAAATAGTAAAATAGGATGAAGGATCAAGCCCTCATCCTAAAGTAGAGTTTTAGCCTTCAGTTTTTATCCTTTGGACTCTGCTCAGGCTCCTTCAATCAAGTCCTTCAATCAAGTTACTCAGCGCCTTCCGTTGTTTCATCGATGCCCGTTTCTATTTCACTGTCATCGGCCGATTCTGTATTATTTATTTCCGACTTATTTACTTCAGTCTGATTTTCCATATTATTAACTTCAGTTTTATTGACAACTGTTTCACCTGCACCTGTTCCGGTACTGCTGGTATTGAAAGCTGTTGGAGGCGTCACAGACTGTTCTGGCGCAAAGCCGCCTACGAGAGGCAAGAAATCCGAATAGTTATTGCCCTGGAGTTTATACGCAGTATCAGCAATTCCGTCTCCATCTGCATCGGTTGCGGTCTGCGAGAACCCGGTACCGTCAGGTTTTGCCCAGAAATTACCTCCTATATAAGGTCCACCAACGATATTGGTACCGGCAGTTTTTGTAATGTTCCAGCTATTTCCTTCGCTACCGTCCTTAACATTTGAGTTAAAGACATTGTTCAGGTAATTATCAAAAACGATATTGCCGTTGCTTGTAGAGCTCATAAAAATACCTGAGATACTGTTCAAAGTAATAATATTTCTTGAGACGACATTGTTCTGGCAGGTGCTCAGGTGAATCCCACGGCCACTGTTGGAAGCCTCGTTTCCGGAAATGTTGTTGCCTGTGCAGTATGATAACAGGATTGCGTATTCCCTGTTACCCAGAACCGTATTGTTCAGGATATTGTTTCCACCGGAGGATATCAGGTAAATACCTCTGCTGTTGCTTGAAGCTATATTGTTATCTAAGGTATTGATGCTTGAGTTGCTCAGATAAACTCCGTGACCTCCGTTCGAGTTTAGAATATTGTTCATAAAGTTGTTCTTTGTGGAATTAACAAGTACGATACCGTGGTTAACGCTTGTACTTGCCGTATTGTTTAATAGTGTATTCCACTGCGAGCGTATGACATAAAATCCATACCTGTTGTTTAAAGCCGTGTTATTTAAAACCAGGTTGTAACCCGAATCTCGCAGGCTAACTGCCCTTCCGCCTTCTCGAACACTGTTATTAAGAATAACGGTATTATTGGATAATTCCAGGTCTATTCCCAGGCTGTTGTTTAACAACAGATTTTCATTGACGGTACAGTTAACAGAGTTCAGTAAAGAAATCCCTGAGACATTATTGTTCGAGACCTCATTTCCTGATATATTGCTGTTCATTCCTGATGAAATCCGGATTCCGTCCTTGTTGTTTAAAGCCAGATTATTCAAAACCGTGCTCTCGCCGGATCTTAACAGGAAAATACCACGGGTACTGTTTATCGCTTTATTGTTTGCAATGCTGCTGTTACCTGAGTCTGAAAAATAAATACCATAAATTACGTTTGCGTCTGCGGTGTTTCCGGTAAGGTTATTACTACCAGAATTCGCTATGTAGATACCATAACCGTTGTTTGAATTTGCGGTATTGTTTTCCAGCCTATTATTGTTGCAGCTTTCCAGAACAATACCGTGGTTGGAGTTCATGTTTGCCGAGTTTTCAGAAAGTTCGTTCCCTTCAGAAGCAGTAAGGTAAATTCCAAACCTCTCGCCTGAAATATCGTTATTTATTATTTTGTTATAGTGTGACCTCTCAACATTAATTGCTCGCTTACCCTGTGCCACTGTATTGTTAAGGACACTATTGTACATTGAATTCTTTAGATATACTCCAAGGGCGTTATCAGTGATTTTATTATTATAAACTGTACAGTTAAGAGCCCCTGATAGGATGATCCCCGCCTTGTCAATTCCGGCTCCTTTAATACTTACTCCCATGATTTTTATGTTATCGGCGTCTACAAAGAATACATCTGAAGCGTTATTACTGGCTGTAATTATGGTGTCTTCAGGATTCCCAGACTCTGACCTTATTACGAGATTGTCCTTTGTTATCACGATATTTTCGTTATAATTTCCGGGACTTATGACTATTTCATCTCCAGAAGTCGCATTATTTACTGCGGACTGTATTGATTCCCCTGGCTGGATCATGACCTCAACCGCAGTACCGATACTCGAGCTAAATGCAAAAATAAGAATAGCCACTGCTAAAGTTACAAACTTGTTTATTTAAATCCCCCACCTTTTATTTAAATTATTATTTAATTTTGCATTAATAGATCTGATTTTAAACATTAATTGATATAAATTTATTGGATCAGAATAATATCAAAATAAAGAGATAAAAGTAGATAGTAAAAAACGATCAATAAACATCTCAGGTAAATAAATCATAGATTTTTTTCTTTTCTTGTGTACCGGACCAATTTACTGGGTAATCTGAAAGGTTATCTACCTTGACATTGTCAAATTATCTCTTGTTCGGAGCTGTTACTACATATTTCTTCCAATTGATCTCTCTATTTTGAATATTTTAGGACTTAAATTTTTGTTTTCTCATTATTCACCTTGATCAATGCAGCAATTACTTGTAATGTCCTGCATTTTCACTTTCAAAATTGCATACTTACCAGTAACCGGAAAGAAAATTCAGTAAAATCCTACTCATATATATCCTTAGTTCCGCATTTTCAAGCACATAAATGTCGCCTGATATCCATACATATGCTTAAACTTAAGCACCTCAGATTCAAGGTAATATTTATAAATCGCAATCATTTAACCTCACAAATATACGGAATACCATATATGCGCCTAAAAAGGCGGAAGTTAGGATATATTTTTGTCAGGAACCTTTCAATCTGCTCGCTCTTGCTCTTTCTCTCATATCATTATCATGATTTAATATTCTTGCAAGCTCTCCCGCATTCAATACCTTCAATGGATTGTGGAACTTCATAATCAAAATGACACCATGAAGTGAAATATTATGAAATCTCATAAATTTTATCTTGTACGACAACAGAATAAGCATCGCAAGCATAACCAATGCCATATGATGATGCCATGCATTCCAGCTCTCACCATGTATTCAGACATTCCACAATATCCTTTTGCATCTTGAAATGCTCTCTCAATCCAGTACCTTGAACTCTGCATTTTTGCGAGTTCGTCAAATTTGAGGAGATTTGTAGAAGGCCAAGGAGAATTTGAGATGAAATGGCTTAAAGACTGGTTGTTGGAACACTTACAACAGTAGATTGCCATTTTACTCATATTCTTCCGTTTTAGGTCGTGTCCCTAAATCATTGACTTATTTTATATATTATTGAATTTATTATTGGGGGGATTAGAATCACTTTTGAAATCGATTTTTCACAATTTTTTTGCTGGAACAAAGATTGTCCTGATTATGGAATTAATAATCAAGGGAATATAGTCCTTAAAGAAAGATATGGTAAAAACAACTTCGACGACAGCTGAAGTCCAGGAAATCTCAGCTCGTCGAGTTTAGGAGATCTGTAAAGACTACGTTGAGACTGACCAGATTCCTCAAGTTGACAGGAATTCTGGGCTCTTCGCCATTCTCTATGGATAAGATGATTTTTAATTCAAGACCGCATTTGTTTTTATGAGGAAATTATGAGGATATCCACACAAAACAACGAAGAGCCGAATTCTGAAAAGCCACGTAAATAGTTATTATCCAATGAGAATAAGTTGGTTGATCAGGCTTATTACCTGAAAATTGTGGCAGTTTTTATGTACTGGTCTCCCCCAATATCGTAATACAATTTATAATTATAATAACATTTGTTATTATCAATTTAAAGAAAAGTATTAAATAGGAGTTCACCATATATACCTTTGTTCAAAAGGCAAAGAAAAACCTCCTAAATCTATTAATCGAACTTGAGACTGTAAATTCCTCACTTGTATTAGCAGGCAGGTGGGGAGTTTCAGGTCCAGTGATTGAAATACTATCTAAAAAATAAACAACGTCATATCGCAAAAAGTTATGATAAGTCTATAATGCTCAGGTATTGAGGTGTTATAAATATGCAGCAGATAACATTGCCTGAATGCGTTTATAGTGATCTGAATACGTTTATTTCTACATGTTATTCCAAACATCTACCACACCCTTTACTTATTGCCCAAGCATTTTGTTTGAGGTTCCAGGAGTACGGAAAAAAATATGGGCTTTCTACAATAACCGATAATGTAGAATATATTATAAACAACTATTATTAAATATTTAGATTTAGGAATACTTTTTTAAAACTCCATGACATTAAAAAATATACATTGTGTACTATTCGATGCTTTCTGGATAAAATGTCAATTACTATTTTAGAGTGTGCTGCCTATTAAAAGGAACATGTAGATTTAATTAGCTTTCATTATCGCTCCGATTAGCTTCAATTAGCTTTCATTATCGTTTTAACTACAGTTTTACCCACATTTCCAGAAGCAAGAATGAACGTTAATGGTTGTCGTATTAAGAAATTGAACTTTAAACGGCTGAAGCAAAATCCTGAAGCCCGGATTCTGAACCATAGATTCTGAACCATAAAGCCATATTAGTCATCTTATGTCTTTTTTGTCACACTCGACGCAGGAGAGCGGCCTTTCCGAAGAAGACTTTTTCGAATCTCTACTTTTTCTACTAAAACCTTGGTAAATGCTTAGTTACCCTTGTTACTTGACGCAGGAATCTCGACGCCGAAGAGCGGCCTTTCCTGTGAAAAAGACGAATAATTTCCTGCGAAAGAAGAATAAAAGTGATGTTCAAGAAGTAAGGTAAAACAAGTGTAGAGTAAAGATTGATAAGAGATTGGAATTCCTTCTTTATCCTATTTTAAAGCCTTTTTCCTCTTGCTGATATTTAAGTCTCTTTTCCATGTATTTTTTTTAAAGGGCCGTCAGTCAAGCTGGCGGAGGCACCCTATAACTAAGATATTAAATAAGGTTGCGTTGGCCAGAATTTTTTGTTTTTTGCGATTATAAGGCATAAATTCAGTTTTTTCTGGCTATAATTTTTTTAAATTACTTTTTTTCCACTTTCTCCTCTTTTAACACCATTTTTGCAATCATGAAGACCACGAATGCAATAATTATGAAATTTATCAGTTCTCCCAGAAAAGCCCCCCAGCCCAGCACTATTGGCCCAATTTCAAGGGTCGCAGTTTTCCAGGCTCCCCCAGGCACGAAAGGTGTGATAATTGGCATTACGATATTGTCCACAAGTGACTTTATAAGAGCCGTGGATACGATACCCATAATGAAGGCAATTGCAAGTGGAATTACCTTGTATTCATAAAGAAACTCCTTAAATTCACTTAGAAGCCCCATATTACTCCCCTCAAACAGCGAAATGACATACAAAATAAAAATAATAATAAAATTATCACTGGTTAACCCATCTATTCTTTGCATCCTTTATTAATAAATCGTCCAGAGATGAATTTTATATTAGAGTTACGGCTGAAAATCAGTTAAGAATTATTTGATTGCAAGTAACTGGTAAAAATTCGGGATTTTGAAAGTTGGGAAAAATAGTCAGTACCTGCGGGCTAAAACAAACATGAAATAGGGCCTAACAGAATTTAAATTTAAAATTTGAGAGTTCAGTGTGCCAATTTTCTGTAAAATCACAGATCTCAAAAAGTTACGTGGTAGAAAATTCCATGGTAGAAAATTCCATATCGGAAGATCAATTTTCTTCATAGTACGTAAAAACTTGACTTCAAATTTACATCAAATTTGAGACTTTGAGACTTGAGACTTTGAGACGCTGCCGGAGTTGGAAAGTCGAAGTAGAGGAGTAAATAAAATCTATCACATAGAAAATTGTCTGGGTAGCTGAACTTTCATCGAAAAGCTATGCTTGGGGGAGCATAACTTCGGAGAGACTGTATTGGGGAATGCAGTAAATGAGTTCAACTACTCTGGTTTTTCCTTACAGAACTCTTTTTAAACTCTTTTTAAATTCTTATTAAACTCATTTTAACAACTATATCTAAACTATATTAAATTATTTGTAAAATATTTTTGTGAATTTTTATCGATTGGCATCGTTTACTGTGAAATTTTGTTATAAGTAAAATTTAAAACTCAAGCTCAAGCCCTACAGGGCAGTGGTCCGAGCCCATGATTTCACTGTAAATCGGGGAAGATTTTACATTGTCCCGCAGGTTTTCACTTACAAAAAAGTAGTCCAGGCGCCATCCTACATTTCTTTTACGTGCGCCTGTTCTCATTGACCACCAGGAATAGTTTCCACCTTCAGGATTGAACATACGGAAGGTGTCAAGATAGCCGGCAGCAAGGAATTTATCCATCCATGCCCGCTCTTCAGGAAGAAAACCGGATATCGTTTCGTTCTGCTTTGGACGGGCAAGGTCGAGCTCTTTGTGGGCAGTATTTACATCCCCGCAAATGACAAGTCTTTTGCCTTCGGCTTTGAGGGCATTTGCGTAATCTAAAAGAGCCTCGTAGAAATTCATTTTATATTCCAGGCGTTCCAGAGAGGCTTTACCATTAGGGAAATAGATATTCATTAAGGTAAAGTCCTCAAAATCGGCCCGCAGAAAGCGGCCTTCCCTGTCAAATTTTTCGATTCCCATGCCTGTTTCGAGCTTCAGGGGCTTTTTCCTGGAGAAGAGTCCAACCCCGCTGTAGCCGTTCTGTTCTGCTGAGACAAAATAATTGTAGTAGCCGGGAATGTTCTTTGCTTCTCTCGGGAGTTTATCAGGAGAAACTTTAGTTTCCTGAATGCAGACAACATCAAATTTCTGTTCCAGCAAAAGCTCAAGAAAGCCTTTTTTCATTGCAGCCCGAAGGCCGTTTACGTTCCAGGAAATGAGATTGTAGTGACCAGACATTTCTATCCCTAGTGGTTTTTTGGAATTTCACATTACAAGAAAGGCACGAAGAAACAGGAGTTAAATCATATAAACTGAATTGAGTAAAACTGAATTAAACTGGAAATAATTTAAAGTTTAAGTAAATAAATACTCCCTATTCTGCGCATAAAGCCTACTTTGAAGACCTCAACTTAGCTTTTAAGATCTCTAATCAAATCTGATGCATAATCTAAGCTGATCTGATACGTAATCTAATCTGATACGTAATCTAATCTGATCTGATACGTAATCTAATCTGATCTGATACGTAATCTAATATAATCTAATCTGATACCCACTTTTGCAACCTATTTTTTGCAGCCACTTTTTCAGTTTATAACCAAGTTGATCCCAAAACTCCAGATTGTTTATATTCTCATTTTTAAGTTTCCTTTCCTCTTCCTGATTAAGTATACGTTGAGTAAATATATATTAAATAAAAATAAAATCACAATTGCTAATTTCCTGTAATTTGTTTTTACATGCCATTGTCCGACTGACTGCAGATCAAACTTGCAGATGTGGGATAAACATCATAATATCAAACGGTTGGGGAGTCGTGATGTTATGGATCTTAACGAAAAGATAGACATGATAGGGCGTTTATATCTTGGGCTTGAACAAATAGAAGACTGTAAGGAATTCTCAGCTTTGATTCCCGAAGTTCGAACAAATTTTGTTTATGCCTCAAAAGAATCAACCACTCCTGGAGATGTTCTTGCAGTCGATGGGAGAATTTCGGTAGTTGATGGTTTTCCGAAAGCTATAGGAAGAATAAAATTCGGGGCTTCTGGTTATATGGCACACCTTCTGCTGGAAATCCGGAAAAAAGATTCTGAGATAAGGTCTATTATAGATTTTGCAAATAACCCAGAGATTGCCGAGTTTTTAAAAGCTTACTGTAAAGAAAAGGGATGGGGCTTTTCAGTTGTAGACCGGTGCTTTGAGCCTGAGAATATGAAGGATGCAGAAGGGGAGGCCATCTCCTGGATGGTCGAAGAGGCTATTCGAGCTGCAGGAGGAAAAATGCCCAAGGTCTTTTATGAGACGGGTGCAGTTGGAAAAGAACCGGTGAGTATTCTTGTAGGAAAAGACCCGCTCGAGGTTGCAGAACAGATATGTAAGCTTGCCAGAAGCTACCACGAATCAGGACAAAGAACGAGATAAAAAGAAAAGGTCTTGAGGTGAAAAAACAGGAAATGGTAAAGAAAGTAGGGAGGAGCGGGGAAAGGGTCGTAGAAGCCCTCTCCTCCCATGGAGTGCCGAAGGAAACCAATTTTTCGGCTCTTTAATATAAACCGGCATCCGGAGGTTGGAATTGCCGGTTTTGAACTCCATTTTGAGATGTGTGGTTTGTTCGTTTTTACACGATATTAAATAGAATTTTGGGATATTTAAAACTATGTGCTATGTTAGTATACTACATACTGGCAGACTATATGTCAATGCGATATCCTGAAAAACCATCGGTTCTCGAGAGTATATGTGCCAGTTATAATAAACCTTATAAGTACTGTTTAAGTGGCAGCTTTAAAACCTTAATTTGACAGATACTGTTAATTAATACAGTCTATTTTTACAAAAAACACATTGCATTGACACATTATCTTGTGGTAAAATGAAATATGTCAAAAATCAAGGCTCTTCGTCGTTTCAGATGGGTAGTTTGAAATCTAACTTTCCTAATTTTAGATAGATCATCGTAATAAAATAGTGAGTGTTTCGATACCCTCTAGCATTTCTTTTTATCAACTGTACAATACTATTAATACCTTCCAAAGTTCCGTTCGTGACTCTGGAATCAAAGTAGTTTAGAATTCCATCCCAATGACTTTTAATGGTTTTAGCAACCTCAATTATTGCCTCTAATCTACTATGAGTTGCCCGAAAATACCACTTTTTAAGATATTGTTCAGCTTCCTCTCGGCTTTTGCATTCCCATAACTTTCTAAGGCTTTCTTTTAGATTATATGCTCTGAATGTATCTAGTTTTTGATTTTGGAATTCTAGAAGCCTTTCTCTCTGTTTATCAGTTAGATTTTCCTCGTTTGTAACCCATATGAATTTGGTATTTTTGAGTTCCTTTGTTTTTTTTGTTCTTGTATCCTTACTTCATTTAATCCTTCATTAATTGCTTTCATCACATGGAATCTATCGAATGTAATTTTTGCATCTGGAAATTCCTTTGAAATCCCACTGATATACGAAGGAGACATATCGCAACATACTGATCTAATGTTGCTTTTGTTTCCATTATGATCTTGCAAATCTTTGCTAAAACTGGTAATAGTTGAAGAGTCTTTTCCTTCACAAGCAAATATTACTTTCGAATCTTTTAGATCAACAACAAGCGTTATGTATTCATGTCCTTTCTTGCATGAAGTTTCATCTATACCAACAACATATACATCCGATAAATCCTCTTTAGATCTTGCATCGTCAGTGTAATGGTTTATGACTCTCCAAAGCTTTTTGTCATATTCTCCAAGCAACTTTCCGATTTGTAACACTGGCATTCTTTTTGATAGTTCCAGGATCAGAGCTTCCATTCGAAAAGTAAAACTGCTTTTTTCGCGAGCCCATGGAACTTTTATTTGAAGAACTCCACAATTTTCACATTCTAGTCTTGGAATTCTACAGTGCAAATATGTAGAATATTGAAAGTAGTTAATATGCCGTAACACTTTTTCCTTAGTATCATAAGCTGAACAGTTTGGTTTGCCACACTTAGGACAGGGAAATTTGGAACCACGTTTAAAATCAATCCAAATATTAAGTTTTTCAGATGTTAAATCAAATTCAGTATTGGTTATTTGCCAAGGTTCTTTGACATTCAAAGGTATTTCAAATGTTTTTTCACAAATGGGATATCAAACTCCTGCAGTTATTTTTATCAAATAATATAATACTTATTTATATTATATTTTTAATATAATAACTTACCCATATTATCTGACGAAGAGCCAAAAATATAAATAAAAAGTGATATATTTTAAAATAAGAATAGATGAATTTTAAAGCAAGAATAGAAGATATATCTTTATCGTATCAAAAAAGGGAGTGGATAGAACGGAAGGAAGTAGTCATTTCAAAAGAATTATGATTGCAACCGACGGCTCGGAGAATGCAGAAAGAGCGGCTTCTTATGGAATTAATCTCGCAAAGGCGGCAGGTGCTGAAGTAGACGCTCTTTATGTAATTTCGACTCAGCATGCAGTAACTACGCGGACGGTTAAGGGCTGGAGCGAAGGACTGGAAGAATATCTTACGAATAAAGGAAAAGCTGCAATTAACGATGTCGAAAAACTGGGAAAAGAAGCCGGGCTTGAAGTTAAGCCCGCGTTCCTGAAAGGCATTCCTGCTGATAAGATCCTTGAATATGCCCAGGAAAACAATATTGACCTTATAATAATGGGTACACAGGGTCTGACAGGCATCAAAAAATTCCTGATTGGCAGTGTTGCAGAAAAGGTCGTAAGGCATTCAACGGTTCCAGTAATGGTTATTCGGTGAACGCAGGCCTTAAGGACCTGCTATTTCTTATTTTTGGAGCCGGAAAATTATTTTTTTAGATTTATTCTTAGATTTGTTTTAGAACTTGTTCTTAGAGGCTGTCTGAATATTATATTTCTCTTATTTTCTTACGTTTTTTATCCGACCTAGCCGTCTAATCATTATATGGATCATAGCAGCATATATTAATGCTTGGCTTGATTCTGTTAATCCTTCGTAGTCTTTACTCAAACGTCGATATCTTCCCAGCCATCCAAATGTACGTTCTACTATCCATCTGTGAGGAAGTACTTGAAAACCTTTGACATCATCGCTACGCTTAACGATTTCTAATGCCCAACCACACATTCCTTTGACCCAATCGACTAGCTGGCCAGAATAACCAGAATCAGCCCAAATTAACTCCAATCGAGAAAAAGTACCTTTAACTTGTTCCAGAACAAGTTTAGCCCCATCTCGATCTTGAATATTCGCCGAATGAACTATAACTATCAACAGTAGCCCTACTGTATCCACTAGAATATGGCGCTTTCTTCCTTTTACTTTCTTGGCGGCATCATAGCCGCGTATTCCTGGAGTTTCTGTAGTTTTAACGGATTGACTATCTAAAATAGCTGCACTAGGTTCTGATTCTCTGCCATATGCAATTCTCAGTTCAGTTCTCAGTGTAGCATTTATACGTTCCCAAAATCCAGTAAGTCGCCAAAGACGGAAATAGTGGTACACAGTTTTCCAAGGTGGAAATTCATGGGGTAGCATTCGCCAGGCACAACCAGAACGTAACAAATAGAAGATGGCATTCAAGATTTCGCGATAAGGATGAACGCGCTTTCGACCTCTATTTGTCCTGGGATTTGGAAAGTACAGTTTGATTATTTCCCATTCTCTATCAGAGATATCACTAGGATAAGGAATTCTTTTTGTTTGTTCTATCACTAGCGAACAATATGATTACATGTAGTATTTAATTTTAAGACAGCCTCTTAGATTTGTTCTTAATTGTTCTTAGGTTACAGCTTCAATCCTCAAAGATTCCTGCGCCTTTAAACACGTCTTTTGCTTCTTCAAGGCTTAGATCCTCAGGGGGTACGATAATGTCGGATTCCAGAAGCTCTTCCGCTTCAATCGGCTCCCCTTTTTCCTTTATTTTGGAGATCAATCTGGCAAGTTCGCTTCGGAATTCCTCGACTTTTCCTTCCTCAACAAGAACCACGATCCGGTTATCAATCTGGTTCAGTTCGTCACAGAGAGCTTCAGGTGCCCTATACTGGCCTTCACCCATAATCCTGATTATCAACTTCAGACCCCCTTTCCTTCTTCCGTACCTTCTTCCACGGTTTTCGCTTTTTCAGGCCCTTTTCCGGATTCGGCCTTAAGCCTAGCAAGTTCGGATTCTACATTACTCTGGACACTGATTTTTGCAAGTTCTCTATCAATTTCGTCTCTGCCGCCTGTAAGGTCTTCGAGTGTGCCAGCTTCCATAAGCTCGTCAATTGCCTCAGCCCGCGCTTTCATTTCTTCGGTTTTATTTTCGGCCCTTTCGAGTGCAAGGCCTACATCTGCCATTTCTTCACCGATGCCGGTAACAGATTCGTTTATTTTCACCTGGGCCTCAGCAGCTGAGTACTGGGCTTTAATCGACTCTTTCCGGGTCCTGAAAATCTCCACTTTCGTTGAAAGGCGCTTTTCCGAAGCTATCAATTTTTCTTGCTGCTTCTCAAGATCTGCAATTTCCCTGTCAATTCCCTCGATCTGTTGCGCAAGGGCTGCTTTTCTCTCAAGAGCCAGCCTTGCAAGATCCTCCCTGCCAGCGGCAACTGCATCTCTTGCCTGCCCTTCAAGCTTGTCTATATTTTGAACCAGTTTTGCACGCTGGAGCTCAAGGCGCTTTTTTGAGCTTGTAACTTCCGCAACTCCTCTCTTCACGTTCTGGAGAAGTTCGAGCTGCCTCTCATAGGAATAGTCCAGCGTTTCCCGTGGGTCTTCCACCTTGTTAAGAACTGTATTCATCTTCGATTTTAATACTGTCTCCATCCTTTTGAATAATCCCATGTATTTTCCCCTTTGCTTTTTTAAAAGACCTCAAGCCAAATAGGTCTGAGGCTTTCATGCTTTCTTTATTATTCCTGACAAATCTGTTCCGGTACCTAATCCGGCATTTCTGGTATTCTTGCTGTCTATTTATTTTCGTTAGAGTAATTTTTCGTTAGAGTAATTAGAATAATATAATTAGTTACCTATATTCCTATCTATAAATTATCCTCCAGTCATATCCTCTTCAAATTAAGTGATAAGTTTTCACTTTGCACTCAATGAGCTTTTTTCTCTGTGATGAGTTGAACCAGAGATGGCATCTCGAATGTGTTGCCTACTCTATTACATATACTGATATGCACTTACACCCAGTTTCTTTACTGTATGAACAATCGTCATAAATGTGTCGTTTGCCTTTGTTCCTTCCTCTGTTATGGTTTGAAGACTCATATCTCTTTTTCTGACCTTTGCTCTCGCCGCCAGTTCCACTGCATAACAATTCAGCGGAACTTCTGGCAAAACCAGTACCTTCAATAAATGTTCCTTGTTCTCCTTCGTCTTAGCGATTCTTTCATCCAGGCTGTTCATATCCTGTTTTGGTAGAAAACAACTTATCAAACTTAATGGATAACTGCTCCGTTACCTCTGAATCTGATTTTATTCTAAACTCACAAGGTTCACCATGAAAGTCTCAGTATCTGTCCAGAAAAGTTTCTAGCTTTTCTCTATGATAAAGAACTATTTGCCTCAATTTCTTGTGTAGTTTCTACCATCATGAATCTGGCAAAGAGTATGATGATATGCAATTTGCCTGAATTGACATGCATCATCACTCAAAAGTGCGATAACCACAAAGCAAAACATAGGCCCTGAAAAACAATCCTTTGATATTAACTGGAGCTTCACTGGCTTGATTAGGAATCCTTTCGAAGCTATAATTCTCAATCAAAAGATTTTCAACAAACATGGAACGTTTTTATACTGTAACGAAGTCATATATCATCAATTTTTTTGAAGTATTCTTTAGTTATCCATCCAACTTCCACAGAGACGTTACCCATGCCCGAGCACCAGCAAATCCAGCAATCAAAAAAACCGGATACTATTTTTCAAAAGCAAACAACCCCCGTAAGCCAGACGCCTGCATCAAATCCTTATTCTATCATCCAGCGTGCAAAAATCAACCCGAAATCTCTCACTCATGCTGATGTGATGCAGCTACAAAGAACCATTGGAAACCGGGCTGTTGCACAATTGCTATCAGGTATTGTAAACTCTTCCACAGCTCATGAAGCGCCTATTCAGCGTCAGGAAATACAAGAGGAAGAAGAAAAGCCAATGCAAGGCAAATTTGAAACTGTGCAGCGCTCAGAGATCCAGGAGGAAGGGGAACCATTGCAGGGTAAAATGGTTGGAATTGTCCAGAGACAGAAGATTCCAGAGGAAGAAGAACCACCTATGCAAGGTAAGTTTGGAAGTATCCAGCGTCAGGAAATCCCTCCGGAAGAGGAAAAATGTCCTTCATGCATACAGAAGCAGGAGACTCCAGAAGAAGAAGAACCATTTCAGGGAAAAATGATCGAACCTGTACAGAGGCAGGAGACTTCGGAGGAAGAAGAACCTCTCCAAGGCAAGTTTGAAGATAAGCCTGAAATTGTCTGCCCTTCATGTTTCGCAGCCCCTATCGTTCAAAAACAAGAGTCAGAGGAGGAAGAAAAACCTCTTCAGGGTAAGTTGATAGGGACTATTCAGCGACAAGAAATCCCAGAAGAGAAAGAGCTACTTCAGACAAAGAAAGAGAATAATACTGGAATGCCTGATAACCTCAAGGCTGGCGTGGAGAATTTGTCTGGAATTGATATGAGCGATGTGAAGGTGCATTATAATTCGTCTAAACCTGCTGAGGTAGGGGCGTTAGCATATACGCAAGGAAATAATATTCATGTATCTTCGGGACAGGAGAGGTATTTACCTCATGAGACGTGGCATGTAGTTCAGCAGGCTCAAGGAAGAGTAAAGCCGACGATGCAGATGAAGGATAGAGTTCCGGTTAATAATGACGAGAGACTGGAGCATGAAGCGGATGCGATGGGAAAGAAAGTTTCCTTAATGGAAAAAATCACTAATAATTTGCCGTCAACTCAGGATAGGGGACGGATTGATGGGGCAGGAGCGCCAGTGCAGTGCATGAGGGATCAAAGCACCGACCCTCAGACGCTTAGAATGCTCCAAGCCGCCCAAACAGTAATAAATCAGGCCCGCCAATTGATTCCTTACGGTGCCGGCAATGTTTATCATGACGTCGTCGATTCACACGCTGAGAGCACCGCTCGCTTTAACTTATCTCGACATTTCCTAAGAACTGTATTCGGAGATGTTGAAGCGCTTACTGGAGGCCAAGATGCTTACCGCAGGGCTGCCTCAGCGATTTGTGCAGGCGGAGGAGCTTGTAATGAGTTCAGTGCGCTCACACATGCTTTGCTAACAACGGTTGCACCAACCCCCTTCCCGATCATCCGAGTCTGGGATCCACATGCGCATCATTCATTTACGATGATAGGCGATCCTAGAAGCACCCAGGCAACACAAATTGCCGTGGCGGATGCATGGCCACATTTTCCGCAGGCTGCAACGTTAGCCGATACCCGATGGACCCAGAACCCCTTTGGTCTAGAATTTACAACGCAAACTCCTCTTTTAAGCCAACAGTTAGCAGATCAAAACCGTGTACTTTTGGAGTCTCTTATTTCCCAAATTCCTAAGCGACTTTCGTCTAATCCGACAGAAGGTCGCTCAGATCCTCATGGAGGGAGGGCACCATATGAGACATTCGACCAATATTTCCAAAGAACACTCCATGATCCTTCGGGATTCCTCTTCAACAATGATTGGAGCACCCAAGTAGAAGACTATCACAGATACTCTGCCTTTGTCCCTGCACCCATCATGCCCCCTATAGCACCCTTCATGCCTTCTGTCCCTGCCTTGCCCCCTGTAGTACCTGAAGGAGATGTTGAAATGACAGATGCTTGAGGCGCTTTGGAACTTATGGAACTATTTTGAACATCTAATGACGTGGCAACTGATGAAACGGATCTTGGATTTATGATTCAATTTTATTTGATCGAAACAAAGAGTATCGTGACATAAATCACGAGGAAGGAGAAATGAGATCATTTAACTTTTTGTATCTATCCAGCTATCTATATTTCTGATTTATTTTTCGTATAAACTCAACATTTACTTTTTTCATCATATTTATTATAAAAATCGCTGTATTTTGGGAAGAGATTTATGAAGCGTGAAGAGATTCTTACTCTATGCCACTCGAACCCTGATTTTATTGCTTCATATATTGAGGATTTTGAACTCCGATGTAAGGATCTTGAATCTCAAAATATTGAATTTCGAGAACGAATACATGAATTAGAGTCTCAAGTCAAGTTTAAAGATGCTCGTATTGAGGCTCTGGAATCTCAAACAATTGAATTTCAAGCACGGATAAGTGAATTAGAATCTCTTTTGAATCAGACTATCCAAATCAACAAGAAACCTCCTTCTACTGGCACTTTTATCGAGAAGAAACCTAAAACTGGGAGTTCACGAGATGGAAATAATAACTGTCCTGGTGGTCAAAAAGGACATCCTGGTTCTACTTTGAATAAGGTTGAAGATCCTGATGAAATTATCTTTCATCAGCTACATAAATGTAAACATTGTGGTCGTAACATAGAGGAATCTGAGGTCATAGGTTACAAGACAAGACAGGAATTTAACATAGTTGTAATGCGTAACGTGACCGAGCATCGTGCTGAGATCAAAAAATGTCCTTACTGTAACTGTAAAAACAAAGCTGATTTTCCAAAATCAATTACAAAACCTGTCCAATATGGCATTACAGTTTTAACAATTGCAATTTACCTACGAAACTACCAATTAATTCCCTATAATCGAATCAAGAATCTATATGAAGATATCTTTGGATTTAAGATAAGCTCTGATACAATAATTAAAGCAGAAAAGAAGTTGTATCACAAATTGAAAGGTGTTACAAACCACATCAAGAAGCAATTAATAAAGGAAGATGTAATTCATGGCGACGAAACTGGAATTAATGTTAATGGTCGAGGGGAACAATGCCATCTAATCTCTACAAAAAAATATACATATTATTTTCATCACAAGAGTAGAGGTTTTAAAGCAATGAATAAAATGGGAGTGTTGCCTAAGTATAGAGGAATACTAGTCCACGACTTTTGGAAATCTTATTTCAAATACAAATGTGAACATGCATTATGTAATGTCCATATTCAAAGGGAACTTAAGAATATCTATAAAATATACAAGCAAGAGTGGGCTAAGGAGATGTCTGATCTCCTATATGAAATTAAAGAACAAGCTGATTGTGCCAGAAAACTGGGAACTAAAATAGGTGAAGATACGATCAAAACATTCATAGAAAAGTATCATTTAATACTCATGAAAGGATTTGAGGATAATCCTCCACCTGAAATATCAAAAGACGATGAGGCTAAAAGAGGAATACAAGCACAGAGTAAGGCAAGAAACCTTCTTGATAGACTTGAAAAGTATGAAAAAGAGATCTTGAGGTTTGCTACGGATCTGAGAGTTCCTTTTAGCAACAACCAGGCAGAAAGAGATCTCAGGATGATAACAATTCAACAAAAAATATCGGGAGATTTTAGAAAACCAAATGGGGCGGATGTATTCTGTAGAATAAGGGGATACATATCTACACTAATAAAGAATAAAATGCCTGTTATTAGTTCACTTCATTCAGCGATTGAAGATGTACCTCCCTTACCCTGAATAGATACAACTTTTTTGAGCTTATACCGAATCCATTTTATTCTTGCAATGTGAATTTATATTGATTAATTTTAAGATTGGAGAAAGGCTCTTTAATAGGATTCAGTTTAGTAAAATTGATATCAATTTTAAACTGTAACGAAATCCGTAGCATCCAAATTGTGAGCATGTTGCAAAATTAAAAAATAATTTATGGATTCTCATGTTCTTAATTATCTAATGTGTTTCTAATCGTAAAAATTTACTGAAACTTTTTGATTCAAAGCAAAAATTGTTTTTATATGAACTAATTATAGGATTTTTATTTTTTGGATATTAATTCAACTTCAAACTCCATCAGGAAGCTGAAAATGAATTCAATATACTTCAAGGATTTAGCTGAATTTGCGAAAAACCATGGACATAAACCTGACTTAGAATTGAACAGAAACCTGCAGGACTCATTTGTATCCGGAAATTTATACAGAAACAGCTATGAGCATCTTCAGGAAGAACTTATCAGGATAGGAGCCCTTATTCAGATTTTTCTTGAAAAAGCTGGAGATGAAACTGGGGAGGATAGCTCAAAATTTGCAGGCTTGTTCATTTCGGAAGCTGAAGTGAACTCAATTATACCGGCTGTGTGCAGCGGCTCTAAATCTTTTGAAGAACATTTGTCGAAGTCTGCAGAAATTGAAACCTTGGAGAGAACGATCCACTGGAAAAAAGCTGAGAGCCTTAAGAGAGGAATCGAGTTAAGGCTGTACAGCTTATCGGAACTTTTTCCCCTGACGCCTTTTGAAAAAGATGTCCTTTTAATAGCATTTGCCCCTGAACTTGACGGACGCTTTTCAAAGCTGTACGCATACCTGCAAAATGACCTTACGAAAAAACAGCCATCTGTGGGGATGATAATTGAGCTTCTCTGCACCAGTCTTGAAGAGAAACTTGAGGCAAGGGAGTACTTTTCCCCATCTGCCCCTCTGCTGAGAAACAGGCTTATTTCTCTTGTAGGGGACGGTGTGGATGCAAATCCTCCCCTGCTATCAAAATTCGTTAAACTGGATGATAGAATAGCGGCTTTTTTACTTAATTCAGATGAAACTGACCCGAAAATTGCCCGGTTTTCTACGCTGGAAAAGCCTGTCAGGTCTTTTGACGATCTTATTGCCCCGGATGACCAGAAAAACTGTCTGCTTGAAGCTGTAAAGAGGACAATTGAGGAAGATTCCAGGCTCATGTTTTTCTTTTATGGGCCATCAGGAACTGGAAAAAAGCTTGCGGCTGAGGCTTGCTGTAAGGAATTTGGGGTAAATTTGCTTCTGGCAGATGCCGAGGCATTTCCGAAAAGTAGTGAAGGTGAAGCTCTTAGCTTGATTTTACGGGAGGCTCTTCTCCAGCAGGCAGCGGTTTTCATTGAAAATTTTGATGCCTTATGGGGGCGCAATCAACAGGGACAGGATTTGGATTCAGGTCTTTCAAGTTTTGACCCAGGTTACGGCACTTCTGGATCATGTTTTTCAGGTTCAGACTTTTCAAGTTCTGGCTTTTTTGGATCAGATGTTTTTAGGCTTGTCAGGGCACTTGACTCTTTTCCAGGGTCTGTATTTCTATCCGCTGGCCAATTGTGGGAACCCGGAAGTGCCCTGAGAAACAATACTTTTATAAGCTGTGCTTTTCCCCTGCCGGCTTTATCAGAGCGGAAACAGCTCTGGAAAATGTGCCTAGAAAACTTTGAAAACAGTATCACAGAGGCAGATATAGAAGACCTTGCTGCCAGATTCAAACTAAGCGGCGGCCAGATCCGAGATGTGATCTCGACTGCGCAGGGTTTTGCCGCGTCGCGGGGGCGGGATAAGGTAGTTATTGCCACAGAAGACCTTTACAGGGCTTGCAGGAATCGTTCAAGCTTAAAACTCAACTCACTTGCTCGAAAAATCAATCCCAAGCGGAAATGGAAGGATATTGTGCTGGCTGCGCCGGTAAAAGAGCAGCTTGAGGAGATCTGCGCCTTTGTCAGACATAAGGAGACCGTTTACTCCGAATGGGGGTTTGATAAAAAGCTTTCTCTTGGGAAAGGACTGAATATCCTTTTTGCAGGTCCTTCGGGAACTGGAAAGACTCTGGCTGCCGAGATTATCGCGGGAGAAGTGGGGCTTGACCTCTATAAAATTGATATTTCAGGCACCGTGAGCAAATACATAGGGGAAACCGAGAAGAATTTGAAAAAGATCTTCGGGGAAGCCGTGATAGGCAATGCAATTCTTTTCTTTGACGAAGCCGATGCACTTTTCGGAAAACGTTCCGAGGTTAATGATTCCCATGATCGCTATGCAAATATTGAAGTAAACTACCTGCTCCAACAGATGGAAGAGCACGAAGGGATAATTATCCTTGCAAGCAATTATAAAAGGAACCTTGACGACGCCTTCCTGAGGAGACTGCAGTTTGCTGTGGAATTTCCAATACCTGACGAAGCTTCAAGAAAAGAGATCTGGACTGGCATGTTCCCTGAAAAAGCGCGGCTCGGGGAAGACGTGGATTTCAATTTCCTTTCAAAATTCAAGCTCACAGGCGGGAACATAAAAAATATTGCCCTGCTTTCTGCAGTTCTGGCTGCGGACGGTTCTGGAGTAATAGGTATGAAAGAAATTCTGAGGGCTCTGAAGCGAGAATTCCAGAAAATGGGCAAAATCTGTACTCCTGCAGATTTCGGAACTTATTATGAGCTGGTAAAATGATTAATATTTATGAAGAGAAATTGTAATGTGTACTTATGAAGAGAAATTATAACGTAAAATCTTGAAGAGAAATTATAACGTAAAATCTTGAAGAGAGATTGTGAAGTAAAGTTATGAAGATGAACTCCTAAACAGATAAAAGACGTTGTAGTAATTATATTCAGGTAGCAGGAGACATGAAAATGTCGGATTATACGGCGATAGCTGATGTCGGAGAAACCCTTGTAGAACTCCTGAGAGAAAATATGCAGGACATCATACCTGCGGATTCGATATCCCTTGTATCCCCTGGAGAAATTGAGGGCAAAGACAATATCCGCCTTTCCCTCTTCCTCTTCCAGGTTGAAGAAAACATCTACCTGAAAAATCTGGATATGGAAGTTCTTGGGCCTTCGAGACTCAGAGCTCCACCCCTTGCCCTTGACCTTTACTACATGCTAACCTCATACTCTTCTTCTGGAATTCAGGACAGGACCGAAAGGACCGCAGAAGAACACAGAATTCTGGGAAGGGCCATGCAGATCCTGCACGATAGTCCCATCCTTACAGGTTCAATTCTGAAAGGGAGTCTTTCCGCGTATGATACTGAATTGCATGTAATTTGCAGTACATTGAGCCTGGATGACATGACCAAGATCTGGAGCACTTTCAAAGACAAAAGTTTCCGGCCTTCGGTATGCTATCAGGTAACGCCAGTGAAAATCGAATCCTCAAGCGAAAAGAAAATCAGCAGGGTTATAGGAGGCCCTCAACGGCAAATGCCCGAAAGGAGGGAGGAATAAATGGCTTCTGTCAAATCGTATGCAGCCCTAACTGAAACGGGAATAATCAAGGGCAAGGGCAAGCACGAGTACGTATTTTCCGGTCCTTCTTCTCTCAACCTGTCCTTTGCAGTATGGCTTGTTGATGACTATACGCAAAAAGAACCTCTTGGAGAGGTCAGGGTAACACTGAATGGGGAAAAAATAACAACTTTAAAACCTTTAAAAAACATGAGTGGATACCATATATTTTCTGGACTTCCTGAAGGTACTTATACGTTAAGCGTGGATTCCGAGTTTTACTTTTCCGAGGAAAGGATAGTCGATACCTCTTCTTTCGTAAATTCAAAGGAACCTGTTGTTGAAATTATCCTGAAGCCGAAGCCTCTGTATCATTTTCCGGACAGAGCAATGCTTATAAGAGGCCTTCTTGCCTTGCTTGCTCCAGAACCGGATCTTCTTGCAGGCATTACAGTAAAGGCGATATTAAAATCTACAGGTCTGGAAATCCGTGGAATTCCAGATGAAAAAGGAGAATTCGTTCTTTATTTCAGAGAAATTATTCCAAGAAAAGCCGATATCATCCTTGAAATCAAAGGAGAAGGAATTGAAAAAACGCTTTCTTTATTGATAGAAGAAGGTCAGAATATATATACAGGAGTTATTTCGATTCCCTGAATGCCACCTTAATTTTAAACTCCTACTTCTTCAAATTATCTTGGTAGCTATCTTACTGTCTGCTATTATATCTTGAACTTATTCTATCTCCTGATAAGCTAATTCCACACACTCTACTAATTTTATACTGATCCAATCTGCCTTTTAATAGCTATTTCTCCGGATAAAACACTCTGGATAACACAATAATTTATGAATTAGAAGGAAGAAAATTCAACTCTTAAATAACATCAGAGTATGCTTCCAAATACTCATACTTCCTAATTTAAAGTCTAATAAGAAAATAAAAATTAATTTTTTGATATATTTAATGTAAATGTAGATCTTTAAAGGCAAAAGTTCTTCAAAAATATTACAGGAACAGTATTTTCAAACTTTTTAGCTTCTATGAATATTGTTTAGTTTATTTGTACAAAGGATGAACTAAAATTTGTCATATTTTATAATAACTTCTTAAAATATATAATTAATATGTCAAGGAAAATATAAATGTTCATATACTTGAAAAACTTATGACAATTGTAAAAACTAATTGTAATTGTTAGAGGGATCCGGAGATCTTGGGTTCCAAAGAATAAACGATATTAACGGAGAGCTTGGTATGCCAGAATATCTTTCCCCAGGCGTATATATAGAAGAATTTGAAATTGGTGCAAAACCAATGGAAGGAGTTTCAACCAGTACCGCGGGGTTCCTGGGAGAAACCGAAAGGGGTCCAACCACCCCCTGCCTGATCACCAGCTGGTTGCAATATCAGAGAGTTTATGGCGGTTATTTCGGAAATGATAAATATCTACCGGGATCAGTAGAAGGATTTTTTAAGAATGGAGGAAAGCGGTGCTTTATAGCCAGAATCGTCAAATCCGGAGAAAAACCTGCTACAACAGCCGGCTTAAAGCTGAAAGTAGGAGATAAAAACGCCCTGACGGTAGAAGCTTTCGGAGAAGGAAACTGGGGAAACAGGGTAGCCTTACAGCTTTCCAAAGGGACTTTCAGTGGATTCAGACTGGATGTATTTTACTGGAAAAAAACACCTGCCTCTCTATACAACCCTTACAGGGATACGAAAACTCAACCGCGCCCTGCAGTTAGTGAGATATTTGACAATGTGTCGATAAGTGAAGAGTCTCCTGATTATTTCGGCAAAACTGTCAACGGGATCTCAAATTTAATAAAAATCTCTATTCAGGAAGGAGATGAAGCAGAGCTGTTGAATTCTCTGGGAGATCCAGTAGAGCTTCAGTACCTGATAGATGGCAGTGATGGAGAAGGAGACCTGACAATTTCGGACTATGAACGAAGTGATCCTGTCGACGACGTACCCGGAAAAAGAAAAGGCTTAACCGCATTAAAAGGAATTGAGGATATTTCCCTTATCTATGCCCCTAATGCTTATGCAATCCCAGGCCTTGTGGGTTCCCTGATCGCGCACTGTGAAAACCTCAGGTACCGTTTTGCAATTCTTGATGCTCCACAGGGGTCTTCAAACGTTCCAGGACTGGATCCTAGAAGTGATACTCCTACAGATTATGCTGCTTTCTATTATCCCTGGATTAAGATAATCAACCCGGAAACTGGAATGTTGCAGCTTATGCCTCCTGGAGGGTACGTTGCAGGCGTTTATGCCCGCAGTGACACTGAAAGAGGAGTACACAAGGCTCCTGCCAATGAGGTCATACTTGGAGCCTCAGACCTTGAATTCCAGATCATGAAGGGAGAACAGGACGTTTTGAACCCTAAAGGCGTAAACGTCATCAGGGCGTTTCCGGGAAGGGGAATTCGTATCTGGGGAGCCCGTACTCTTTCTGCGAATACTCTCTGGAAATATATCAACGTGCGTCGCCTCTTCATTTATATAGAAGCCTCCATAGAAAAAGGGACGCAGTGGGTAGTTTTTGAACCAAATGACGAACGTCTCTGGTCAAGGGTAAAGATCACAATAACTCAATTTCTGACAGGTGTCTGGAGAAGCGGGGCGCTCATGGGGACAACTCCGGAAGAAGCCTTTTTCATCAAATGCGACAGGAGCACTATGACCCAGGACGATATCGACAACGGAAGGCTGATCTGCATCATAGGTATTGCACCTGTGAAACCTGCAGAATTTGTGATCTTCAGGATAGCCCAGTGGCAGGGAGGCTCCGCAGCTACTGAATAATTATTGAAAAATAATTTTCAGTGAAATAATGGCAAATGACATGATAATGACATGATATTTAGAATAATTAGACAAGACTTTCCAAAGGAGAATAAAATATGGCAGATCCTTACACGCAGTTCAGGTTCAAGGTTAAAGTTGGAGATTTTGAAGGAGGATTTAGTGAAGTTACGGTTGCGGAAACAACGATTGATCCCATTGATTATCGGGAGGGAAACGAAGCACCCCGATTTAGAAAAATTTCCGGCCTTACCAAATACGGGAACATTACCCTAAAGCGGGGAACCTTAGACACTCTGGAGTTTTACAATTGGATAAAAGGTGTCTATGATACAGGATCAGAAGGAAAAGATTCGAGAAAGAGTATAACCATTACCATGCTCGATGAGACTGGTCAAAAAGAAACAGCCATCTGGTCAGTTGAAAATGCGTGGCCGACAAAATATAAACCATCTGACCTAAGTGCCAAAGCTAATGAGATTGCAATAGAAACGGTAGAATTTGCCCATGAAGGCATTACGCGGACCAAATAAAGACACCTGGCAAATGGTTCTAAGTGAAGTCCTTCTGAGAAACTTCTCCCTCAGATTGGTTTTCCAAAAAAGGCTTGTTATTCGGAGATAGATGCATGACATTTCAGACAGAGTTTGAATTTACCCTTCCCATGGGTTATGTGGACGATGAAGGGAACCTCCATAAAAAAGGAATTATGAGACTTGCAACGGCAGCAGACGAGATTCTGCCCCTGAAGGATCCAAGGGTGCAGGCAAATCCCGCATACCTGACCGTAATCCTGCTTTCCAGAGTCATAATGAAGCTTGGTGATTTGCCGGTAATCGATACCAAGGTTACTGAAAACCTATTTGCTTCGGACTTTTCATACCTGCAGGACTTTTACAACAGGATCAACGACAGTGGCAGTGCAAACCTTAAGGTAACCTGCCCTAAATGTGGGCACAATTTTGAGGTAGAACCATCTTCTCAGGGGGAATAAGTGGCTACCCCCTGGACAGAATTTACGAGGAGGTAGCCTTTATTGCTTACTATTTCCACTGGTCTCATGAAGAGATTATGAATCTGGAACACAGGGAAAGGCAGCGCTGGTGTGATGAAATTTCCAGAATAAACAGGAGTCTGAGCGGAGAAAAAGAGAAAAGCATTCTGGAAATATGACTGTTAGAAACAAAAGGTGAACAAGGTGTATCCCTACTCTTCATTCATGTTTTACGTCGAAATTGAAGGCATCAACGTTGCTCAATTTTCTGAAGTGAACGGACTTCAGATCGAAATCGAAACCGAATCTTATCGAGAAGGGGGCAAAAATGATTTTGTATACAATTTTCCAAAGGGAATAAAATATCAACCTCTGGTTCTGAAGAGAGGGATCACTGATATCGATGAGTTGTGGAAGTGGTACAAAGAAGTGAGGGGTGGTAAGATTGACAAGAAAAACGTGACAGTCAGGATGTACAGGAGTTACAAGGATAGGATGGCCAACGACGCAAAATGGAGCTGGACCTTTCAGAAAGCCTATCCAATAAAATGGACAGGACCTGCACTAAAAGCTGACAGCAATACTATAGCCTTCGAAAGCATCGAACTTGTTCATCAGGGAATCGTTGATTCAAAGTAAAAAGACTCAAAATAAAAATCTTGATGAAAACTCAGAAAAATTATAGAAAACAGATTAGACTCAGAATTAGCAGGTGAACTAATGTGATTTCCTTTCATAACCCAGAATTTCATGAAAAAATCATGAAAAAATATGGCAGAAGAATCAGGAAATCATATTTTTCAGACCTGTTTTTCAAGCAGGATTTTAGATCGTCAGGTCAAAGAAAGCTCAATGTTTTTGTTCGCGTCAAATTCGATCTTCACAACATCTCATCCGTAAAAAATTTTCCATTGAGTCCCCCAAAAGAAAAAAAGCGTGGAACCTTATTTTTTCCTCTAGAACTCAAGATTTTCGGTTCAACTCCATTAAAACAAGTAAGTGAAAAAAACGTGTCCTGGAGCCCCGTATCCGGAAAAGATGAACATGGAAACCTCACATATAGGTTTATAATTCTAGAATCACTATCAAGCGGCCTTAAGAATTCAGAACTGACAACTCCTGGATCTATGCAATTTAACTTTGCACCTTTCAGGTTAATTAACCAGAAATTAATAGTGAGTAACCTTCAGCCAGTGAGTAACCTTCATCTCTCGAATGTGAAACTTCTAAATCAGGAGGCATCAGGATTTCGAGGTCCCAACCATTTTTCTGCCCATTCTACCTTACCAAATCTTAAGATTTCCAAGTTCAACATTCTCAAATTCAACATTCTCAAATTCAATTTTCTTAAAAAAAGTTCCCGAGTCCTTATCTCCGGAATAAGAAACAGAATTCAAATGCCTCAAAATGATGAGAACTCTTTTCTGAAAGAGAACAGTCTTTTCTTTACACAATCCACGCTGCCTGCGAGCCGTGAAATTAGTACCCAGGACTCAGGATTTCTTACAAGCTTTTCGGCTTACTCTCCTATTCATTTCCTTGGAGCATGCAGCTTTATCCGGAAAGATTTCAATGAAACTCTAAGAAAAAACGAGGAGCTGAAACATTCAGGAAGAAATCTTTCAGGCAGATCTGTTCTAACAAGATCCAGTACAGGAATAAACGACTCCAGAAATTCAGAAATTTTACTGGCACTTTCAAGCAGATCCTTTAACTCAATACCTTTAAACAGATCCTTTAACTCAATACCTTTAAACAGATCCTTTAATTCCGAAAGATTGGAACAAAAACTAAAGGTTAGAAAAAAGAAGATTGAAAGCAACCAGAGAAGACAATATTCAGGTGTGAAAGAATCAAAAGAGAAGATCTGGGAAAAGCAACAAATCATAGCAACTAAAGAAAAACAAAATCTAATAGAAACAAAGAAAAATCATTATACTCACGAGTTTAACTGGCTAACGGCGGTCAAAAAAGACATAGAAATTGTTTCACAACTTAATCAGCATGTACCCACCATTCCAAGCCGTACTAAAGCCTATCAACTAAAGAGAAAGGAGAAACTTAATTCAGGCAATACAGCAGTCTTTCAACTAAACAACAAGGAGAAGAATAGGTCAGAAAACGCGGTTTTTAGTCCACCACTTCATGCAACAATTCAGCAAGCTTTCACGACATTCAATTATGAGAAAATCCGCTCAATGTTCTATATATTTAGATACCTTAAAACTCCAAAACTTACCAGTGAATTCACTCGTATAACCAGAACCCTGAAATCTGATTACCAGCAATTCAATCCTTATATAGCTGATAGCGTAATTGATTATAATTTTAATTTTTTTGATTCCCGTATAGATGATGTAGTTAATTACAATTTTTTTGATTTTCTCATAGCTGACATACCTGACTATCGTCTATCTGCTTCCTACACAGATTTTAATTATGTGACCTATGGTAGAAAGATTGATAGCAAAAGAGCACAGGATTGGAAAAAACATACCCATATCCAGATAAATAGAATAAAGAATAGACTTGACCAGCATTTGTTCTTTAAATCCTCCAAGATAACTGCGCATAGATTAAAATGGGCAAAAACAATTTCGTTCAACTATGAGAAGAATACTTTCCAAAAGGCCAGATTTGCTGCAGAGTTTCTGACTCATTCTTTGATTCCTGTTCCTGTAGAGTTTCTGACTCATTCCTTGCTGACTCATTCCTTGAGTCCTGTTCCTGCAGAAAATAGCTTTCCCTATAAAATCCACAATAAACTTTTCAGAAAAACGAGTCAAGTTATTATTTCAGATACAGATTCCTTATTCCATGAAGGCGCTCCGGCTAAAAGATCCAGCACCGAAACCACAGGTCTTAAAACTTCTGACGAATTACTGGAACCGTCAAGCAGAGTTTTTAACCTTCTTTTTAACCTTTATAGCCTGAAAAGAAAACCAGAAATTAGTAAAGAGGCGGTTAAAAGCGTCTTGAGAAGAAAATATTCAAGTACGGACCGGTCAAAACTGAAAATATTGATTAAAACGGCTCTAGTTGAAAGAAAAGCAGAACAAGGACATGAAGAACCATCTGCTTTTAGAAGAATCCGGAATATGCGCCTTATTCCTTCGGTTCAATTTCTGATCCAAAATTTTCTGGAGAAAACTTCTCTTCTTCTCGACTACGAATCTTTAACTGACCTTGAAAAACCCGGAATGGGCCAGAATCTCACATATCAGCAGAGAAAAGCTACATTCCCGTATTCTGATAAGAAAATCAAAAAAACACTCCCAACAGGTAGAAAATTTTCACCAAAAAAAGCAATTACCGGAAAAAATATTCCAGAAAAATTCAGTAAAGATCTATTAATTTTCCAGAGAGTATATTTAAAGGAAACTATTCCAGGTTTCCCAGCCCTTTACATACAACAGCTCACTTCCAGACCAATTACCTTAATCAGAAGTTCTTTATTAGCTGGTGAGAACGGAATCCTCAGGGCCGGAGTTTCCAGTCATGGAGCTACCAGCAAATCGGGAGATCGTAATATCAAGCCAGCCAGAAGCCAATTATTTTCCAGATTCAAAATCCATAGACTCCCATTAGCCGGAAATAAGCCGGGTCACACAACTGGAACTTTTGGAACAGATGGAACATATATGACTGGTTCCCAGGCAAATCCTGTACAGGAAAGAAAATTCGGCTCTCAATTTGCCTGGATTCAGAAAATATTTGACTTTTCCGAAGTCTCTCTTGCCTCAAGCAGAACAACCGTTAAAGGTGAAAATCCGGCTTATCCACAAAAAACATCTGTACTCCGAGGATCAAGCCTCCAAGAACCGGAAAAACCAGAACCGGAAAACCGAAAATCGGAAAACCGAAAAAAGGACAATATAACAACTTACATACTCGAGCAGCCACTAATTTACACACATGAACAGCCGTTAATCCAGTTACTAAGTCTCAACAGAGCCAAAATATTCAAGAACTCCGTATTCAAGAATCCCGTGGCTTTGAAATCAAGTTTAATGAAAAAATATATTTTTAATTCTTTGATGGTTCATACAACTGGCGTTAAGGATATTCACTCGAATCTGCAGCAGACCCTCCAGAAATTTGGTTATACAGGAGGCCACAGGTTCAGAAAACAAAAAGCTTCGCCGTCCCTCGGTACTCAGAATTTAGCGTTTACTGACACTAAAACTTCGATCTTCGATTTGAGGAAAGTGTATATAAATTCCCGGCAAAACCGCACAATCCAGACTATATCAGCGTATACCGAAATACTGCAAGCTACAACGGCATTAAACTACCCGACAACCAGTGCTCAAAGCTATCCTGCACTTTCCGCACCTTTCCCATCTCCCCTCAAAAAAGGCTTTTTGGAATATCACAGGACATTATATCCTTCAGGAACGAATGCATCTGCTGCTACTGAACCATTTTCGATTTCAGGTAAGATACGAAATCTGATTTTCGGAGGAAACCTCTCGTCAAATGTATTTTTCTCGGGCAGGCCCTCCAGTGCTTTAATTTCTTCATTATCACGAATATTTGCTAGAAAATTAGAGGTTTTATCGAATACCGAAACAGAAAGTTCGAATGCCGAAAATCTGACGTATAAGCCTGCTTTGAGATCTAAATTCACTTTGAGATACAAGCCTGCTTCAGTATCGCAGTTATCCAGGGCACAAAAACCCGATGGGCAAAAAGTTTCTCACTGGAAAACGGTGAAGATGAACCTGAGTCCTGAAAGCGAAAAACAGAGATCTGCAAATACAGGAGGTTTCCTGCAGAGAAGGTCGCTGGATTTCCTGGAAAGGAAAAACAACAAGCTCCGGGTAAACAAAAAAATTGACATTCCGGCAGAAGCACAGAGGAGACAGCGCTTTTTCCTGGATTTTGTCCTCTCGTCCAAATATGGCTTCATAAAAGGAATGAAGCACAAGAAAATTAGTTTTACGACATACAAACCAGAGAAAAAACCAGAAAAAATGCAGGATACTTTTAATGGATTCTTATTCAGATCTAAACTTCCAAAGGCTTCCATCCTCAAGTTCTCAGAAAAAACAGCAAGTTCTCGTATACATCTAAGGCCGGAAAGCACTGACTTTGTGTTTCCCAGTGCAGGTGAAGCAGGCAAACCCTCTGAGTTTACGGCTTTTTGGCCTTCCGTAAAAGGAATGTCTGAGTTGAAGTATACAAAGGGCAATAATCGAGAAACAGAAAGAGAAGACCTTGTCTATGGAACTTCTGAACCTTTGCTTGAGGAAGTTAAAAAAATCAAGAGAACTATTTTTGAGACCAGGAAAATAGTAGCAGACCACCTGGAATCCCATATGCTGCAAGTAACCGGAAAGCCCGAACAGGTTATGGATATCGAAGAAATGTCAGAAAAAATTATGCAGTCGATAAACCGCAGACTGAAAATCGAAGCTGAAAGGAGGGGAATCTTCTGATCGAAATCAAAAAGGGCTTTATCAAAATATTGGCTGGGAGTAGAGAAGGAGACGAAATAGAGATCCTTTACTATCCTACCGAATACAGTATGGAAAAAAGTAATACTTTTTCTGAAATAAGTGTGCCTGGACTTGAAGCTCCATATATCCAGTATTCGAAAGGGAACTCAGGTAGTGTTTCCATGGAGGTCTTTTATGATACATACGGAGAAGGTGAGAACATAAAGGACGTCAGAGACTATTCCAGCCAACTATCTGATCTTTTGAAGATAGACCCAGACCTCCATGCGCCTCCACCTTTAAGCCTTATTTGGGGAATGCCACAGACAGAACCGTTTACATGTGTCCTTGAAAAGGTCAGTACGAAATATACAATGTTTTCATCGGACGGGATACCCGTCAGAGCTAGATTAAATATTACACTTAAAGAATTTAAAACAGCCCTCAATACGCGAGAACAGGGTAAACAGTCTCCTGACAAAACAAAGACCTATGTGACAAAAAGAGGGGACAGTTTATGGTTAATTGCCAATGAAAAGTACGGAGACCCTTCTATGTGGAGGCCTATCGCGGATAAAAACAAAATAAAAAACCCGAGGTTTCTTGAACCCGGTATTGAACTTTTAATTCCCCCACTGGAGTGAGCTTTAGTGACGTTCCCATCATCAGGCATTTCGGTCTACTCTCCCACCTTTACAGTCAATCTGGGAGGCAAGAAGATTCCAACCGAAGATATAACCGATATAGAGGTTGATGAGCAGATTGAAAACTCAGGAATGTGTATAATTTCGTTCAACGATATGCTGGATATGAAAAAACAGAAGTTCCGATGGCTTGATGATGCTCGCATAAAGATCGGAACTCGTATTGAGATTTCTTTCAGTTATGCTCAGGGCTCAGGGAACACGGCTAGTTCGGGAGGAAATACCTTATTGTTCATAGGCAATCTCCATGCCATTACTCCCAATTTTGAGCCTGGAGGCAGTGCAAAGCTAAAAATAAGAGGGTATGATCTGTCCTGTAACCTTATGAGAAGCTGTGAAGGAGAGGGGACTTACAAAAATAAAAGCTATTCCGAGATCGTTGGAGATATAGCTCAAAAATACGGGCTGAAGCAGGATCAGATCGAATCCTCCACACCGGTTCATGACTCGGTCTCCAGGAAGTCCAGTGAAGATGATTATCAGTTCATAAAAAGGCTTGCAAATAAACTTAATTACGAATTTTTTGTAAGGGAAGAGTCCCTTTACTTCCGTAAATCAAAGGACAGTGAAAATGCAAATATCACTTTTACAAATGGTATAAACATTGTAAGTTTCTCTGTGGAAACAAATACTTCAGACTATGTTAGTGAAGTTCAAATCAATTTCTGGAGCAGTAACCAGAAGGAAAAAAGTCCGCAAACTGCTAAACAGGAAGAGGTGGGAAATTCCTTTGATCTTGATTTAACAAGCCAGCAAGGCAAGAAAATAATTATGGAAAATGTAAACGTATCCAGCGCAGAGGAAGCAAACTCCCGTGCAGTTGCAGAGCTGAAAAAAAGAAACAAGAACCTGATAACAGGTGATCTGGTAAGTATCGGAAATCCGTCTATTCGTCCCGGAATGACCGTGAAAATAGAGAAGGTAGGTGACCGGTTTAGCGGAACCTACTACGTGGAAAAAACGAAGCATTCTATAAATCAAAAAGGGTACAGCACAACACTGACGATGAGGAGATGCGGATAATGGACTTCGATGGATTTTTTAAATCCCAGAATACGAAAAATCAGATTTCCGGCGTTGTACTCGCTCTTGTAAAGAGCACAAAGGATCCTGATGGTCTCGGAAGGGTGCAGATAACTTTTCCCTGGAGAGGAAAAGAAGAGGACGAAGAACTGTACTGGGCCAGATTCGCAACTTTAATGGGTGGAAACGGGAGAGGAACCTTCTTCTACCCGGATGTGGACGATGAGGTGCTTGTGGCATTCGAGCACGGAGATATAGACTCCCCTTACATAATCGGAGCTCTCTGGAACGACCAGGATGTGCCTCCGGAAGAGAACAGTGAAGGGGAAAATAATATCAAGATGATTAAAACCCGAAGCGGTCATATAATAAAACTCGATGACACGGACGGAAGCGAAAAAATAGAGATCATAGACAAGACCGAGGGAAATAAAATCAGCATAGATTCAGCTAATAACAAAATTTCAATAGTATCTGCAGGAGATATCGAGCTTTTAGCATCTGATGGAAAAATTACCATCGATGCAACGGAAATTGAAATAAAATCTTCTAAATCTTCTATTACCGTCAACACCAATGACATCAAAGTAAACTCATCAGGTTCGGCAAAAATCGAAGCTTCAGGCCAGATGGACCTGAAAACCTCAGCCGTTATGAACATCAAAGGTTCAACTGTGAACATAAACTGAAGGTCAAGAAGAACCCAAAGCCAAAAAGAAGTCAAAATAAACCGCAAAAAAGCTACAATAAACATGAACCAGAAGGAAACAACGATAAATCTGAAATGAATCAAAAAGGCAGGAGTCTGAAACATGGGAATGCCAGCAGCCAAACAGGGAGACAAAATTGTTGGAATTGATATCCATATAGTCTTGATACCCACTCCACCAGTAGGGCAAACAACTCCGACCCCACTTCCTCATCCATTCAATGGAAACATAGACGGGAACCTCAGTAATGACGTTAAGATAATGGGAAAGCCGGCAGCAACCGTTGATTCCACGGCAACGAATACGCCTTCTCATGTTCCACAAGGTGGACCGTTCCAGAAACCGCCTTCTAATAAAGCCACCATTAAGATGGGAAGTCCAACAGTGAAAATAAATGGAAAAATGGCAGCAAGGAATGGGGATATAGCAATGACCTGCAATGACCCTTCAGATCTGCCTGTAGGAACTGTAATCGCAACAGGTACTGTTAATATCGGGTGAAGACTGATGGAAAAGGAATTTCTCGGAATTGGCTGGAAGTATCCGGTATGTGTGGAAGCTGATGGGAGTATTTCAAGCTCCAGCTACGAGGAAAACATAAGGGAATCGATCCTGCTTATTCTGAGGACTGCAAAAGGCGAACGCTTGATGCGCCCGGAATTCGGCTGCTCTATACATGATTATGCCTACAGTACAATGGATACACTTACGCGGCGTATGATTGAAAACGCTGTATACGAAGCCCTTGTGGCCTGGGAGCCTCGCATTGAGGTAAACGAGATCAAAACCCTCACAGAAAAAGCCCTGGAAGGAAAACTTCTGATAAGTATAGATTACAAGGTGCGGAGGAGCAACACCCAGGTAAACCTAGTCTATCCGTTTTACCTGAAAGAAGGAACCTGAAGGATAAAAACCTGAAGGATTAAAACCTGAGGGATTAAAACCTGAGGGATTAATTTAGTTAAAAATTAGACGAAATTTAGTCAAATCCGGTAGGATATTTAGAAATCCTCTCTGTCAGGCCTGTCCGTAAGTAACGATGACAAAAAGAGGAATCCGGAGGGGTTCAATGGAAAGAAATACTCCGAAGATAAGGGAAACTACGGCAGATACGGTGCTGGAGAGAATCCAAAAGAAAGCGCCCTTTTATGTCCCGGAATGGACACCAGGAGCCGAAGGCGACTTCGGAAATGCCCTTTCCCGGATCTTTGCGGACATGGCCGAAAACCTTGTCAGTAACCTGAATGAGGCTCCCAGAAAACATCTCCTTTCTTTCCTTGATATGCTGAAATTTTCCCTCAGTCCTGCCAGACCCGCAAGTACAGTACTCTGTTTTGTCCCGGGTTCAAAGGCTCCGGAAAACGTAACTATCCCTGCCAAAACCCGCGTCACAGCCAAAAGCCCAGACGGGGAAACCCTCTTTTTTGAGACCGAGAAAACATTTGCTATAACCCCTTCCAAACTTTGCTTTGTATGTAGCCTGGATTGGGAAAGAGACGCAATTTTCGACCACAGTTCCACGGTAGAGGGGACCGAACCATCAACCCTGCTTTGCGGTACGAACAGGCAGAAGCATACTTTTTACATCGGGGATGAGGATCTCTTCAGGAACGGAAAAGGAAAGGTCAGCTTTACTCTCACAACCGCAGGGGCTGTTCCGGCAAGGATGCTTGCTGAAGAAAACCTGTTTGTCTGGGAATATGCAGCTCCGGCAAGCGGGAAAGAAAAGGATAAAACGGAAATTACTGAATGGTTCCCATTTTCGGCAGCAAGGTGTTCAGGTGAAAAATTTGAGATTCTAAAGGGAGAAGAGATTATCGGAAAGGGGAAAATACACGGGCTCGAAAGCCGATGGATTCGCTGCCGTTTGAAAGGAGAAGGAATCAAGGAACTCGAGCAGTTTTTCCTTGGCTCGATTAAAGTAGATGTATCTGCTGAAGGGATCAAACCTGACTTTTTGTTTTACAATGATATCCCTCTCGAAGATGGCGAAGCAGGGATACAGCCTTTCGGGAGCAAACCGTTCCTGTATGACACCTTCTACATAGCCTGCTCGGAGGCTTTCTCAAGGCAGGGGTCCGAGGTTTTGATGGACTTTTATCTTAAACCCGGAAGTACAGGCCTTATTTCCAAAAAACCCGTGCTCTCATGGGAATACTGGAGCGGAGAAAGCTGGCGAAGCCTCAAAAAATATATGGATTTCAGCGCAAATTTCGGGGAGAGCGAGGAAGGGCAAAGTGGGTCTGAAGGAGAACTTCCTGAAGGTGGGTCTGAAGGAGAACTTCCTGAGCTTGAACTGGAAAATTTTCTGGTAAAGAAAATAATAGAAACTGAAGCTGAAACGGAAGATGAAAAGGAATCTAATGGAATTGGCAGACTCTTTATTTCAAAAGAAAAAAAAGATAGAAAAGAGGAAGAAGAAAATCTTTTACTTGTTCATGTGAACGTTAAAATCCGTGAAATGCCCCCGATGGCGCCGGGAAGCATCAATGGAGAGGAAAATTACTGGATCCGGGTCAGGCTTATTGAAGGGATTTTCGGGAAAGAGTGCGTGATTTCGAAAAAGAACTCAATAATACCAGGAAGACCTCCAACGTATGAAATAGAACCCGAAAAATTCTACCCTCCCGAAATAAGAAAACTAATTCTCAGCTATTCCAGTAAGAATGGAAGGGATCCCAACTACCTCGTTTCCGAAAACAACCTGGCCTTTGTAGATAAGAGAAAAGAGCTGAAACATCCAGGATATTTCAAGCCTTTTGAAACGGTTCCCGAGCCTCTGCCAGCAGTATATCTTGGCTTTACGTTCAAACTTGTGAAAGGCCCTCTGAGTCTGTTCATCAAACTCGAGGAAACCTTTGTAGATCAGGGGTCCCCCGTGAAATTCGAATGGCAGTATCTTGCTGCAGGAAAGGGAAATCCAGGAGAAGAAGAATGGGAAGAACTTCAGGTTCTTGATGAAACCGGAGGACTTGCAAAAAGTGGAATTCTGGAATTCTTTGTCCCAGGGGAGATGAAGGCCTTGCAGTGCTATGGTTCAAAAAGCCCGTTATACTGGGTTCGGCTCCTGTTCACAGACAGAAAAAGAAATCCCAGGATTTCAGGATTCTATACTAACTGCGTATGGGCACTCCAGGCAAAGACTGTTAAAGATGAAATTCTTGGTTCCGGTTTTAGAGAAGCAGGGCAGGAGCTTGAGCTCAGGAACAGACCGGTGGTGGATGCGGAGGTCTGGGTAAACGAGGTAGACTGGCTTTCGGAAGGAGAAAAACAGGCTCTGCTTAATAAAAATGGAGCTCGGGATGTGGAGACAATAAAAGACAGCAGCGGTAGAATTTTGGAGTTCTGGGTCAGGTGGGAGGAAGTTTCAGACTTAAGCAGTTCGGACGGAAGGAGCCGGCACTATTTACTTGACCGGACTTTGGGTAAAATCCTCTTCGGAGATGGGATGCGAGGTATGATTCCACCTCTGGGGATGAACAATATAAAAGCCAGCTACCGGACAGGAGGCGGAGAAGCTGGAAACCTTGAAGCTTTTTCGGTCATGAAATTATATAGCGCTCTAAAACACGTTGATGCAGTGTACAACCCTGCCGCTTCCGAGGGAGGAGCCAGGACCGAGAGCCTGGAGGAACTGGTAGAACGAGCTCCGGCTACATTCAAACACAGAGGCCGGGCAGTAAGTGAGGAGGATGTTATATACCTCACAAAAGAAGCCTCACGAAAAATAGGAAAGGTAAAAGTGCTTTCAGGTTCAGATGAAGAAGGGAACAGAGTGCCGGGGCTGATGACTGTTTTAATAGTTCCCGATCTTCCTGACCCAAAACCTGTCCCTACTCCCGAAATTCTGCAAATCGTCGAAACTTATCTGAAAGAGAGAACTTCGAATATAGGGAAACTGAAGGTAGCAGGCCCTATTTATTACCAGGTGAATGTAAGTGCAGAACTGGTTACAACAGACCTTGAAGCTGTAAGTGAAATTGAAAACCAGGTGAAAAGGAAGATTGAAGATTTTTTACATCCTTTGAAAGGGGGGAAAAAAGGAGAAGGCTGGGACTTCGGTCAGATTCCTTCAACCTCAGATTTTTATTCCCTTTTATCCGATTTAAACGGAGTCAGTTACATAAAAGATCTTGATATAACTTTCAAAACCGAGGACGGAACTCCCGAAAACCTGCCTGGACCTGCCGGACGCTGCACCCTCCCAGAATCGATCCTGCCATGCAACGGGAAACATGAGATCAACCTGCTCTGGGAATCCGAGAGGGAGGAGTATATATGACGCTGCCGATTCCGAACCTGGATAACCGAACCTTTGAGCAGCTCCTGCAAGAAGCCAGAAAGTCCATCTCTAACTATGCCTCTCAATGGACAAACCATAACCCTGCTGACCCTGGGATCACCCTTATAGAACTCTTTGCCTGGCTGGCTGAAATTACCAGTTACAGGATCAATCTCGTTACCGATGAGCATCGTCTCAAATACCTGAAGCTGCTTGGGATCAGGCCCCAGGGCATTTTACCTGCTACTGTTGACCTCAATTTTGAGGTGGAAGAGGTAATACATCTCGAGAAAGGTACAGTTTTTCTGGCCGAAAAAGCCGGTGAGAATATTGATTTTGAACTTTCTGAGGACATTACTGTCCTCCCTGTTCAGCTTGAAAAAATAATTGTAAATGAAATGTCTGTATTTTTATCTGAAGCCTCGTCCAGAAGTTTTTCACAGGCTCCAAAGCTTTCTAAAGGGGTTTTCGACCGAACGGTTGCAAACTCCAAAGAAGACCTTTTTTTCGCACCTTTTGGTCTGGAGACCAGGAGAAACAGTGAACTTTACCTGGGCTTCAAGCTTAAAACCCGAAAAATCGTAAGTCCGGAACTGGAATATCCCTATGAATCACTCAATATAATGTGCGATCTCTATGAAAAAGACCTTATTCAACCGGGAAAACATGGAAACGAAGCCGAATATTCCTTCGAAAACGCAAAACTGAAGTGGGAGATCTACCTTCTGTCCCCTGAAGGAAAACAATGGAAGGAAGTTTTTCCTGAAGACAGGACACAAAACTTCAGGAAAAGCGGTAGCCTGCTTTTCACGGACCTTAAAGGCTGGGTCTGCTCATCTCTCGAAGCTTTGCGTTCCCTGGAGAACGAAGAGAAATATTTCTGGCTACGCTGCACCCTTCTGGAGTCTGAATACGAATACCCGCCAAGAATCGAAAAGATCAACCTGAATGTGACAACCGTTATCCAGAAAAAGAGAGTGACTGGCGGGATACTTGAAAAAAGCAATGGGTTTCCCGGACAGGTTTTCAAACTGCCTGAAACCCCGGTTCTCAGGGGAAGCCTCAAACTGGCTCTTGCAGGTGAAGAGTGGAAGGAAGTTGAGGACTTTGACGGTTCTGGGCCCAAAAGCCCTCATTTTACACTGGACAGTATGAAAGGGGAAATCCGCTTTGGGGATGGGCTCCAGGGAAAAGTCCCCCCAGAAGATACCGAAATTCAGGCTCTTGAATACGAGACCTCAAGAGGAGATCAGGGAAACCTCCCGGCTGGCTCCAGGTGGGCAGTAAATGGGGAAAAATTTGAGGGACTGGAAATAAGCAACCTCAAACCCGCAGTCGGCGGAAAGAAGGAAGAGAGCATAGATGAGGCCTTCGAACGTTTCATCAGGGACCTGAAAGTTCCATACAGAGCAGTTACTTCAGAGGACTTCGAATACATTGCTTGCGAGACCCCTGGCCTGAGGATAGCACAGGCAAAAGTTATCCCAAATTTCGACCCTTACAGACAGGTCGAAAAAGAGGGCGTAGTAACTGTAGTTATAATTCCATTCAGCCCGCTTGACGTTTTAGAAATTCCGCCCGAGCCTTCACTAGGTTTCAGAACAGCGGTTGCCAGGCACCTGGAGAAGCACCGTTTACTCGGAACCCGTGTATATGTGATTTCTCCGAAATATGTCAGGGTTCAGGTGAAAGTTACCCTGGAAATTTCAAAAGGCTTTTTCGAGCAGGAAATCCAAAAAGCGGTCCTTGGAAAACTTAACCTTTATCTCCACCCGGCAAAAGGAGGCAAAAACGGGAAAGGATGGCCAGTAGGAAAATCGGTTTACCGCTCGGAAATTTACCGGCTGATTATGGAAACCGAAGGCGTGAGTCTGATACAGAAAATTAATATTTCTTCCCAAAACGGGGCAAACCTGGACGAAAATGGAGACCTGATACTGACGTTAAGGACAGCTACGGTTTATTCCGGAGAGCACTCGGTGGAAATACAGGCCTTTTGAAAAACAATCTTTTTCAAAAAAGGCTTGACCGCAAGCCTTTTTAAAAAAGGCTTGAGCGAAAACCCCGAGCAACGGCGTGATCAACCGGCGCAACGGTTGATAGAAAACGACATGATGGCGTGATCAACTGATGCAGTGATTGATAAAAAACGACATGACGGCGTGATCAACCGGCGCAACGGTTGATAGAAAAGCCTTTTTTTAAAGGGCTTGGTAGGGAGAAAGGAGCATGCAGGAGAGCAAGTATAAAAGGATCAATACAAAGTCCCTTTTCGGAGAGTTTAAAAGTGGACTTGAAAACCTGGAACTGACAGAGGAAGGGTTTCGCCTGACCCGCAGGGGACTCTATAAGCCAGGGAACGATATCCTCAATGAACCTGACATGGAAATGCGGGATGTTGATACCGATGAATGCGATATCGTTTATGTCCTTGACGGAAAGAGCGCCTCCATTCTTACCTGCCACCGGGATTTTGAAAAGCTCCGATTTCCTGCTTACGTGTCAGGAGCTCTTGCTTCGGTATTTAAAGCTCCTGAAGGCTTAACTGTCGATGAAAATTCGGTTTATGTAATCGGCACACTAAGAGTTCCTGACTGGGAGAAAAAAGAAGCCCTTGTTGCCTTTGGAAAAAAAGACCTTAAAGTCCTCTGGACGGTTGCTGAAGGGCCTGATGGGCTCGCCCTTACAGACCTCATTGATCTTGATATGGATTCTTCCGGAAACCTGTATGTCCTGGAAAAAGGCAGGCATCGAGTTCTCAAACTCTCCCTTTCCAGCAGAGAAAGGAGTTTTTCCGAAGTCGGAAAGGTCGAGTTACAGGAGCCAGAAAATATCTATGTTGATACGGAAGGGAAGCTGCAGATTTTTGACAGTAAGGCAGGATATTTTGTACTTGGAACAAACGGTATTGCTGAAAAAATGGATATTACCTCCTCCATGCAGGGAATGGTTAGCAGAAAACGGGCTCATGACTCAAAAAACAACATGTACCTGATCAGCGAGACCGGAACAAGACTGAGACTCCTTGAATATGTTGATGAATACAGCCCTGACCCTGAAGGGGTTTTCAGAGGGACATATCTCTCAAAGCCCGTGGACAGCCAGGTCCAGAAGACCAGATGGTATCGTTTCATGCTGGAAGGTAGTTTTCCCAGAGGGACAACGGTCGAGTTTCACTACTACATATCGGATGAATTTCTTGACGAAAACGAATTGAGGGAACTTCCTGAGAGCAAATGGGAGGAAGGGCTTCCAGGGAGTTCGGTTGCCCAGGGAGAGGAAAAAAGGGATGCACTCTTCCGGACAGAACGTGAAGGGCGTTATCTCTGGTTCAGGATCACCCTTGTAGGGACTGAAAAGCTCTCACCAGAGGTTTCTGCGGTCACAATTTTCTTCCCAAAGGTCTCCTATCTGGAATACCTGCCTTCAGTTTACAGTGAAAATCCTGCAAACAGGGACTTTCTTGATCGTTTTCTTGCTATTTTCGAGAGCCTTTTTTTTGAAATTGATTTTACAATTGACCACCTGGGCAGATGGTTTGACGCTGCAGGTACTCCCCCGGAATTTCTGGAGTGGTTATCGAGCTGGGTAGCCGCCAATCAGGGAAGAGAAGAAAGGATAACCCGAAAAAAAGTTTCGGAGGCAAAGCAGAGGGAGTTCATTTCCCAGGCGGTTTCAATGTACAGGGAAAGAGGGACCCGGCAAGGGCTTGAAGATCTTATTTTCCTATATACCGGGAAGAAACCAATCATAATTGAAAATCTCCCTGCAGGCTGCATAAAAAGAAGATCTGGATCTGAAAATCGAAAGGAAAATAAAAGATATGAGAGCCAGAAAGGGGATAATTCAAAGAATGAAAGTTCAAAGAATGAAAGTCCAAAGAATGAAAGTTCAATGAATGAAAGTTCAATGAATGAAAGCCAAAAGAAAAATAGAAATCCTGAACAAAAAAAGTTTCTCTTTTTCCCTCTGGAAGAAGCAAGAGTAACACGTCCTGATGGAAAAGGAAGCGGCAGGGGGGAGGATTCCCTGCATGATGTCCTCTATGGAGGAGAGAATTTCAGTTTTGTCGTTTTATTCGAAGAAAAACCGGAAGAAGCTGAGCTGGAACTTATTAAGGATATAATAGAAGAAGAGAAACCTGCCTGTACGACCTACAGAATAAAGGTACTTGAACCCTGGTTCTATCTGGATGGCCATACTTACCTGGGTAAAAATACAATGTTAAAACGCCCAGAGTTCTTGCTTGGCAAAAGCTCTGTCCTGGGCAGGGATACCGCGCTAGGAGTGGAAAAAAGCCCTGATGTTGCTGACAGAGATAGAAATCATGCTCACTCAATCGGACAGGCTACTTTCAGTAAAGATCTGGAAGGCTACTTTCAGTAAAGGTCTGGATTATTTTTAAAGGAGATTTGGACATGTTAGAAAATGGAGATGAAAAAGAGGAATTCGCACTGCATCAGTTCCAGCGGAACAGGTATTTTTATGGAAAACTAATGACTGTCAGGGATTTCGAGCTCGAGCAGGAATATTTTAACGGGAAGCGTTATTTGCTTAACAGGCTGATTCACGGCAAAGGTATCTTATGCGGGTTCTCTAACATTGAGCTGTTTACAGAAGGCTCGGATGAAGTAAAGATAAGGTTCAGGGACGGAGGTATAGCCCTGGATGCCCTGGGCAGGGAAATTGTTGTGCCCATAGATATGGAGAAAAAGGTTCTGACCGGGGATGGGATTCCCTTCAAGAAGCCGGAATTCATAAATCCAACCTACTTTTACCTGAGGTACAGTTCTGCCGTCTCTGAATTTGTAAGAGCGGCCTCAAACCCCCTGAGCTGTGAGGAGGTTGCCTGCCCGAACCGGATCCTGGAGGACTTTGAGGTAATTGCAACCTTTGAGTGTCCGGCAGAAAACGAAAATAAAAAGTTATCCGTATCATGTACGGCATGCGAAGAAGCAGATGAGAAAGTATTTTTTGCCGCAGTCAATGACGACCTATCGATTAATGACGAAGAAAGCTCCCACAGGCATTATCTCCAGACCCGGAGTGAAGAATCCGCAATGAAAACAAGTGCAACCGGGGTCGTGTACTTCAAGCAGCCCACTGTAAATTCCATAACCTCCCCCATTATCGATCCCAAACTGGGTACAGGCCCGATTTTCGTTCAACTGGGCCTGGAAACGGAAGAAAACCAGATCCTGATAGGGTATGCCGGGGCTGGCATAAAAAACGGCTATTCAGGGTTCCAGCTCCAAACTATTCTTGACCCTTCTTCAGGCAAGTTCAGCGTGCAGGTAACTTTCGAAGATGAGAGCGCGAGGAGATCGGTCAGGGTTCGCTGGTGGGCTTCAAGGGCTGATACGCGCTGCAGGACTGAAGAAGTCAAATCCGATGTTACTCTAACAAAATACAGGTTTGTATCCGATCCGGATGTCAAAGTAAAGCTCGTGGAAAATGGCCTGTGTGAATCCGGGGCCAAGAACTGTATGGAGTCCGGAGTTATCCGCGGAGGAGACCATTATGCCAGGATAGGAAATGATGTTGCCCTGAATGGAAACCCGAAAAAACTGGCCGAAATCGTCAGGGAACAACAGAATAAAGACGAAATGAAACAACTTTACACGGAATGGGAAGTCGGTGGGGGCTGGATCCTGAAAGTAGAGAACTTTGACAGCACGTTAAAGCCGCCTGTAGTTGAGATTAAACTCTATTTCGAAAACGAAGAACTGAAGTCCTTTGAAGTTTCGAAGGGGGATCTTATCACCTACTGCGAAGACATTGCAGGAGAAAACGGCGTGCCTCTTTTCGTGACTTACATCGATGATATTTACATCCCGGGAATTAAGAGTCTGATCGGGAAAGAAGCAAAGGTCATTTTAAAATACACCTGGGCAGTATCAAAAAATATCAGAATTCTGGATTGAAAGCGTGAAAAAAGGATAGAAAAGGAAAGGATAAAAAAGGAAAAGATAGAAAAGGGAAGGATAGAAAAGGAAAGGATAGAAAAGGAAAAAATAGAAAAGGAAAGGATAGAAAAGGAAAGGATAGAAAAGGAAAGGAAAAGAAAAGAAACTGAATTTTTCTTTTCTTCAGATATAATTTTATAACGAATTAATCTATATGATATATCAGGTTACGAATCCATCTTGTTTCTTTTTTTGAATTTTTCCCGAAGTCGTCTCTTTTTTGAGAAGGGCAATTAATTCTCCTGATTTGTTTTATTTTCAACGGAGTATGAAATCATTTCAGGCTGAGCAGAAGTAGAAGAAATCTTTTTTCTCAGGAATTCTCCAATCTTAAATTCTCCTTTATAAAATGGGATTGCAATCAGGTGAATGATTAGAGATAAAATAATAACGTCCAACAGGCCAATCAAAATAGACAGGTAGGGAATATCGAAACGCGGTTTTGTGACATATTCGTGATATAACATGTTAAAATACATATTTGAAAGCCAATTCGAACTACTCACAATCGGAATGTCCCAGGGGCACCTTCCGAATACAAAACACAGGTACATTCCTGCGACAAAAGTAAGAGTTCCTGTTAAGGAGTTTACCGATTTTAGGTAGAAAGGCTTCATCCCGAACAGGGAGATTTTTATAGGAACATTATTTCTCGTATAAGTAAAGTAGAAAATTACTAACCCAAGAATGGATAAAAGGATTCCCCAATTCTGTAAATTTCCTATTAAAGGATAGGAAACCAAATTCTTTGGGTCTGGTATTATTAATATGCTTTTGTTTCTATAATTTGAGTAATTCTCGCTTCCATCAAGAGGGTCCCAATGAAAACTTGTGACATTAATAGTTTTTATGCCTGTGTCGTCCCATTCGTGAGTGAAATTTTTATTCCACTGTATGTATGCAGTGTTATCATCAGATATTATGGATGCGTTATTATCAGATATTACCGTTTCATTAGATAAATTTCCAAAAATGCTATTGTCAGAAGAACTATCATCCCACTTAATTATAGTAGTGGTTTCCTCTATAGTCCGAGTATCGTTTTCCGATAGATTATTCTCAATATCATTGGTTGTTAATGAACGCCGAATTTTGATTTCCGGTAGAGTTCGAATCATCTCACTTTTTTGGCAAGTTGCATTGAGACAGATAGAGAAAGAATAATCGTTATCTTTGTAACCACAGTAACTGCAATTCATAGAGGAATTGTCCAAACTTAAAACATTATAAGTACTGTTACTGCAATTAAACTCTTCTTTCTTGCCCAGCATGATCTCAGAGAAATTTGAAATCTTATAAATGTGGGCACTGTTATTACTGTCAAATCCTTCTTTCTCGTCCATCATGAAGAGATTCTGAACTGTTATGTAAGTATTGTTTCTGATCTCAACAGGAACCCAGTAAGAAACGTTTATAGGAGTTCCATCCTGCTTAAACACTCCTACAGAAACGTAATAGGTACCTGTTTTATTCCATATATGGGTACAATTTGAACAATTTGTAGTACTATCCTTAGAACTATGATGTGTGTAATTGCTCATTTCGACAGGAGTATAAGCAGATTTATCTCCCTTACAATCCCAGTAAAATACCATAGTTGAATTATTTGAAAACAGCGAAGAATTATATTTTGTAGTAAAATTATAAGTCTTTTCTGGATATCCCCATATAGTATAGTTACTTGTCGGCGAACTTAGGCCATCCCAATGATGAGAGTAGTTACTTTCGTTAAATGTATAATTTTGTTTTGAGCTATTATTAGCTTGTTCTGCGCTTCCCAACCCCACAAACCCTACAGTAAAAAAAAGAAAGACAAGAAAAAGCGAGCAGGCTGAGCGCAGATTTTTCGTCATACAACTATTTAACAAGTTTAATAAACATATAAAGATTTGGTTTATCTTCATAAAACTGTTTTTTTAAAGTTTTTATAAATGGATAACTTGCATGGATCAGCCTGAATATTGAAGAAAAATTATAGAGATATAAAAGCTATTTATAGTGTAAAGAATTTCAGTATCACTGGGATCTCAAGCTTGTTAAATTTTTTATTCACGGCATTTGCAAGTCAAAGTATTATCACTCATAAATTAATATAACTTATTGATGAATGAAAATTCTCATCCCAACCGCATTAATCCAATTAAAGCCCTTACCTTCGGAGAAGCTCTTTTTGATATTATCAGAGGTTCAGTCCACCTTGGAGGAGCTCCGCTGAACCTTGCAGCTCATCTTGCAAAACTGGGAGCAAAACCGGCTGTAATCACGGCAGTCGGAAGGGATGAGCTTGGAAAAAGCCTGCTTGCCAGGGCTGAAACAATGGGGATTGACACCTCTTACATCTTAATTGATAAAAAAAGGCCTACAGGAACGGTTACTGTTCAACTTCAGGCTGAAGGAATTCCGGTTTTCACGATTAACAAAGGTGTTGCCTGGGACGCTATTATACCGGATGAAAAGGAGTTTGAGGCTCTTTCCGAGGAAGAATGGGATGTTTTCTGCTTTGGAACCCTTGCCCAGAGGACGGAAGAAAACCGAAAAACTCTGGAAAGGCTGTTTTCGGAAATAAAAGCAAAACATTTCTTTTACGATGTAAACCTGAGGACAGGGAATTATAAAAAAGAATGGATACTGTCTTCGCTAAAATACACAACGATTTTAAAGCTGAATGAGGAAGAAGCCGCCACTATTTCCTGCATGCTTTCTGGCACTCTCGGCACCTGCAAACCTATTACTTCTTACAAAGCTTTCTGCCGCCTGGTTACTGAAAAATATCCTGAAATTTCCGTGATCTGCATATCAAGAGGACCCAGAGGAGCCGCTGTTTACCATAAAGGCATTTATGAGGATGTAGAAACCACTCCTGTCGAGGTTGCAGACACCGTCGGAGCCGGAGATGCCTTTTCCGCAGGTTTCCTTTACACCTGCCTCTCAGGGTACGGAGTTTCAAAAGCTGCTTCAATTGCCTGCATCCTTGGAACATATGTTGCATCAAAACCGGGGGCGGTTCCCGAATATTCAAAAGAGCTTCTGGAAGAGCTCAAAGCTCAAGGATTAAAACTGAGCTTGATCAAAACCTGAGTTTGGTTACGAAGGACTAAGTTGAGTGAACTCGATTAAAAATTAAGGAAAAACCAGTTCATAAAATGGATTGAATTCATCAGCGTCGCAGTCTTTTAGAATGGGATTCCCCAAAGAGGGTACCACTTTTCTACATTTTCTTCGATAGGCATTTCCCTTTCCATTTCCGCTCTTAACTTAAATTCAAAGGGGCTGTCTCTCTGCTTGCCGGAAAGCGGGATAAAGGGATAATAAGTTCCCTGCTTAAAGTTGTAGATCCAGTAAACAGTTTCTCCGCGGCCGGATTTTCCGGCTTCGGGTTCGCTGTCAAACCTGTAAATAGCACAGAGAAGCTGCCCACCAAAGCCGTGTTCTTCAAGGGTTTCACTTACAAGGTGAATGTTTGCAACAAGGTCTTCTAAATCCGGGTCTTTAAAAATAGCCCACAGGAAGTTGAACTCGTCTTTTTCCAGCCTGAACTCGGTTTCTGTTTCCTTAGAACTGTATTCCAGAAGCTCCTGTATCTCTTTTCGTGCAGATTCGTACGCTGAAGCACCTATTGGCTTAAAGCATATCCCTGCCGACCCTGAAGGCTTTAGGCCGAGATTGCTTTCCAGAGTGATACTGGCTGTAGACATTGCAAATAGTTTATCACTTTTTGCTTTCGGAAGCGTACTCTTCCCGAGAACTGCGTCCACTAAATCGCGAAGACCCATTTAGTTTCTCCTTTTTAAGTACTTCCTTAATCATGTTATGAATTCATTTTCTCAATTCGTTTCCTGTTAACTGAGAGTTTATGACCTGGATTTGTCCTATAGCTGGGATTCGTCCTGTGACAAAGATTTGTCCTGTGACCAGAATTTTGCTAGTAAACCAGGTTATCCCAGATCCTGCTGCATTTTTTCAAGCCTGGCTATTCTTTTTTCCACAGATGGGTGAGTGGAAAACAGATCCATTATGGAAGAACCTGAAATTGCAGGGATGATGAAAAAGGCATTCATTCCCTCTACTGACCTGAGGTCTTCGCTCGGGACCCTGGACATGACTCCGCTTATCTTCATTAGGGCCGATGCAAGGTCCGACGGCTGTCCGGTAATAATGGCTGCTCCCCTGTCTGCGGCATATTCCCTGTAGCGGGAAAGGGCTCGAATAAGTAGGAAACTGACAGCCCAGACTGCAAGTGAAACTAACCAGACAAGCAAAATGCCTCCGCCTTCTTTTTTCCGGTCTCCTCCCATATCTCCAAAGTAGAGACTGTAACGGACAAAGTAAAAAGCCAGAGTTGAGATGAAACTGGCAATTGTCATGATAGCCATATCTCTGTTCTTGACATGGGTAAGTTCGTGAGCAAGCACGGCCTCAAGTTCGGCTGGAGAGAGTTTGTCCATAATTCCTGTTGTAACTGCAACAACAGCGTTGTTCTGGTTTCGGCCTGTTGCAAAAGCATTCGGAACCTGAGTCCTGACAATTGCCACCTTAGGTTTCGGGAGATCAGCTATTGCACAGAGTCGTGTAATTATCCCATGCAGTTGTGGGGCTTCGCTTTCAGAAACGATATGTGCACCGGTTGACCACAGCACCAGTTTATCCGAGTAAAAGTACTGGATGGCCATGAAAGAGCCTACAAAAAGCATCATGACCACTGGTGGAGTCCCGTTGTACGAGAGAAACACCAGGAAAAAAAAGTAAACTGCTGCCAGAAGAAACATCGTGAAAATCATCCGTCCCTGAAGTCCCAAATCTCGTTCCCACTTTCGTTTCATTGATTACTGCTCCTGAGTATGATTTCTATGTCAAATTATGCTTAGGCACGATTTCAATCGCTTACTTCTGAAGTAAAGTGCTGTTACAGTGAATTGCAACTGAAGTAAATTGCGATTATAGTTAGTTATATGCAGTTAAAGTTAAGCGCGTTTTAAATGATTATTAAGTCTGAGTTTAAATTATAATTAAACCTATGTTAAATGAAATATTAAAGTTACAAATATTAAATCTGAAAATATCAAACATACTGATATTAAACTTATAAATATAGCTTCCGTTAAATGGGAACCAAGTCTGATTGAGTGTACTTATAAGTGTTGACCTGTAAATCAAAGAAGGCTGCACATAATAAGAAAAACTTTTATTAAGACTTGGGCAAGGGTTACAAAGGTATAAAATAACTGTTAGATTCCAAAGAAGGCAGCAAAGCTCTTTTTTTAACTAGAAAGGTCCTGATATGCAAAATAGTGAAAGAGGAAAGGCTCGCCTCCCCTCTCGGTCATGCTCAGGAGCAGGCTCTTCGCACCAATAAGGCATAAAAACCACCAGTTGATAAAAAGAGCCTACCGATGTTGAGAAAACGCCGTGTAAATTATTTTTAGACAGGTCAAGAGAATCATAATTTCGTCTAAATATGCGGGGACTCACAGCCAAAATATATTCAAGCTTAACTTATAAAAGCTAGAATTATTTTTCAGAAAAAGCTAAAAAATTAACGCTGAGGGGGAGATTCGAACTCCCGTAGCGCAAAGCGCTACCGGTTTTCAAGACCGGCGCCGTAGTCCGCTGGGCTACCTCAGCAGGTTGAAAGAATTATTCTTACAGCTTCCGCAAAGGGAAAGGTACAGATTACCATGAGATTCCGGAAAGCGTATACAACAAACCCGATTATGGTATATAAAATTTGCGAAGAGAAAGAGCTCTTCGCCTCTATAAACAACTAAAAGCTGAAATCAGACTTCCGGCTCTGAGGATTCCTCTGTTTCGGGTTCAGCCTCGGGTTCAGCCTCGGCTTTAGCTTCGGGCTCGGCTGGTATCTGAGTTTCGGATTCGGCTGTAAGCTTTTCAATGAACTGGACTTCCTTAAGGCCAGCATACTTGAAAAGTTCGGATGCAACCCTGTCCTTTGCCATGAGCCAGCGCTGGTTGAAGGTCAGGCCTGTGGAAGTATAAATCTTTGCAACGCCATCAGCAGTCTCTACTTCCATATCCCTGAGGCCGGTATAGAGGGCAAGCAGGCCCCGAATTTTCTCAACTTCAGTCTCAAGAACATTTTCAATAGTATACTCATAGGTAACGGTCTTGCCTGCAAGAGGGCTGTTAAAGTCTACAGTGACCCTGCGGCCTATAACCCTGCTGACAACTCCTCTTCTGCCATCTATCTCAACAGGAAGACCAGGATGAGCATTTCGGTCTTTCAGTTTCGTGATGGAAATCGTTTCTACAAGTTTGGGATCGCTCAGGCCAAAAGCCTTTTCCGGAGGGATTACAACGCTTCCGTTGTAGCCGACTTCCTTTCCCTCGAGGTCTTCATCAAGGCCCTCAATAGTATGATTTGCCCCGACAATAACAACATCTCCGCCGTAAAGCCCACGCGGATTAAAGATATCCTCTTTTTTTGCAAGTTCTTCGTCTGTTGTGTCGAAAATCCTGCCGTCTTCGAACTTACCTGTGTAGTTCAACTTTATGAAATCGCCTTTCTGGATTGCCATAATTTTCAACTCTTTTTTTTAAATAAATAAACTAAATTGATAAGCAAGAAAATTATTCATTGTCAGCCAATTCAGCGTAAATGTGTTTCACGCTATAGAACTCTGCCTTTAATAAGCTTTTTGGGAATCCGCAAGGTTACTGCTGATTTTACGGATACTTATAAAAAATTGTAGTTTTAAAAAATATTTACCAGAATCACTATCATTCGACCTTGAAACTTACTTTCAGCAAACAACTGGCTTGAAAATAAGCAGGTAAAACTATTTCACTTTATACTTATGGTGATCACCAGCTTTTGCAGGAACACCCTCTTCCTGCAAATTACCCGGACAAAAGCAGAGGTTCCGGCAGGAAAAATTTCTATCCCGATACTTTGAGAATCTGATGGATTTCTAAGTTTAGATGGATTTCTAAGTTTAGATGGATTTCTAAGTTTAGATGGATTTCTAAGTTTAGATGGATTTCTAAGTTTAGATGGATTTCTAAGTTTAGATGGATTTCTAAGTTTAGATGGATTTCTAAGTTTAGATGGATTTCTAAGTTTAGATGGATTTCTAAGTTTAGATGGATTTCTAAGTTTAGATGGATTTCTAAGTTTAGATAGATTTCTAAGTTTAATGACTTTCTCATATTTCATACGTCTTTCGATTACTATTTATGCAACGAGATTACTATCAAATATTAGAATATAATTCTGGGAATCACAGTGGGGAATTTGGGGTCTATTATTAGTTTTTTCCGCTAAGTGTACTGTTGAGTTTTACCACCAGATGTGTGAAATAGGTACTTAACAGAAAATTTTTGTTTTCGGGAGGGGTATATGGAAAGGAAGCTTATGAGAATAGGGGTTTCCCTACCTGGGGAACTTCTGGACAAATTTGATAAAACTCTTCTGAAGAGAGGGTATTCATCTCGATCCGAGGGGATAAGGGATGCCATAAGGACATATAACCAGCACTATGAGTGGATGCAGCAGATCAAGGGCAAAAGGTCTGCAACGATTTCTATTGTATATGATTGCTCAAAAAAAGGGGTATCGAGCACCCTGGCAAGTATTCAGCACGAGTACCTGGATCTAATAAATTCCTCAGTGCACTTCCATATTGAGCCAAATTTGTGTTTTGAGGTAATAATTCTGCAGGGAGAAGGAGAGAAAATAATAGAGCTGACTGAAAGAATTCTAAGTTTAAAGGGAGTCAAGCACTCCAGGTTAACAACTGTTCCCGAAGAGAAGATTGAAAAGTGAATATAATAGGGGGCTTAAAAGCCTTCTGATCCTGGAAAATAGTTTAAAATTTACTTATTTTAAACTTCAAATCTTAAATTCCACTTCAAAAACTGTGAGTATTCCTGAAGACATGGAATTGGAGACCACTCGTATATTTATTCAGAAGCGGAAAACTCAATTCATCGGACACAGGATCTAAGGAATTATTCAGGGGTAAACTCGCAAATTGTTATACTTGCTTAAAAGTGATTTTTATGGGTCTAACAAAAATTCAGGTTACATTTAACGTATATGTAACGAGTTTCGAGAGATTGTTGAAGGATATAATAACTAATCTATTTATAAGAAAATGGATACAGATCGAGAAAAAAAACGTTGTATCTGTAGAGGATTCCATGCTTCCTGAAATTATCCGAATTCAGTCCGAAAGTTTTGGAACTAAAAGCCAAAATGGCGTTAAACGATATTCAAAAAGAATGAAAAAGATCTTTTATGTGATAAAAAGTTAGGATCGGGTTGTGGGTTACTGCATATATTATTTGAAGCCTGTTCTGTCTCTAAAGGGTTTTAAGAAAAAATCCGTAATTTATTCAATTTCAATAGATAAGGATTTTAGAAGAAAGCACCATGGAGAGAATTTATTAAAAGAAAGCATTAAAGAAATGAGGTTAAATGGGATATATTCGATTCTTTTATATGCAAATACGGAAAACCTTCCTGCCATAAGGTTGTATGAAAAAATGGGCTTCAAGAAAATTAAAGAAATAAAAGATATATGTGGCCCGAAAGAGACATGTTATGAAATGGAATTAAGAATTCTTTAATTTCCAGGGCTTTCTATAATCCTTAATCTCTATAATCCTTAATCTCTATAATCCTTAATCTCTATAATCCTTAATCTCTAATTCTTACATATTCTTCTCGAACTTTTTGATACAAGTTCTCAGAAACAAAGTTTCTCGTACAGAAAAAGCTGATTTTATTCAAACATTTCTTTTGTAGAGCTGATCCCAAAACTCAAAATGACTTTTCTGAATCCCAGATCCGCAATAAGTAATAGATTTTCTGATCACGAAAATAATTTTGAAATTTAACGAATTTGAGGATAAAATTAGTTTTGGGATGGGCTCGTACAATAATAATTCGGGGGTTTACCTGGCCTTTTTTCCTCGATGCAATGATTGATAAATTTTTATAAAAGATATATTTAAATAAAAATCGAATTTTTTAAGGCGCGTATGATTACTTGGCTGTTGGAAATTTCTGTCACCAAAAAGTCGGAAGTTTTTAATGGTTTGAAACCGTAAGCTTTAAAAAGAGAATTTCACCAACGGCCTTGCCCAAGAGTGATTTTTAATGGGTACTATAAAATTTCACACCCGATCAGTTGGGTACTTGATGAGTCTTAAGAAATTACTGCGTGATACCACTGGAAATTTACTGGTAAAAAAATGGAAGTCAATAGAAAAAGAAGATATTGTTTCTATAGAAGACTACATGCTTCCTGAAGTTCTTAGAATCCAGACCGAAGGATTTAAAAACGGAAGCCCGGCAAAGCTTATAAAATATTCGAAGAATTCAAGAAATATTTTTTATGTTGTGAAGAGCAGGGATAAAATCGTTGGCTACTGCGTCTACTACCTGAAACCTGCACTTTCTCTCAAAGGCTTTGAGAAAAAATCAGTAATATCCTCAATTGCAACTGATATAAATTTCAGAGGCAGGGGTTTTGCTGAGAGTTTATTAAGGAGCAGTATTGAAGAAATGAAGGTAAACGGAATATCATCCGTTTTCTTATATGTCAATATAAACAATCTTCCTGCGATACACTTATACAAAAAAATAGGCTTTCAGGAAATAAAACAGGTAAAAAATATATGCGGCCAGGAAGAAAGCTGTTATGAGATGGAACTGGGGCTTGTTTGAAGCGTTTCCCTATATTACTTATTTTTTGATGTATTTCCTTACATTTCTTATTTTTTGATGTATTTCCTTACATTTCTTATTTTTTGATGTATTTCCCGTTTTATAGTTTAAAAATAATTTTTTCAGGGTAATAACTTCAGGTCAATTTTATGTTTTAAGATATACTTAAATAAACCTCGGGTTCTCACTTTAATGTGCCTGTAATTAATATCCTTATATTTCTTGGCGGGCTCGTACTGCTCGTAAAAGGATCGGACCTCTTCGTATTAACATCATCCCGGATTGCAAGAAGGTTTGGAGTATCCGAATTTGTAATAGGATTGACTCTTGTGTCCGTGGGCACGTCAGTACCTGAGCTTGCATCATCTCTTACAGCATCTTTCCAGCAAGCAAGCGGGATAGTTATGGGCAATATACTTGGGTCAAATATTGCCAACATAGGCCTGATTGCAAGTACGGCAGCTCTCCTGACAAATATCAAGACCGAAGAGGTTATGCTGAGAAGGGACGGCTATATAATGCTATTTGCCTCTGTTCTCCTCTTTCTTTTTATGCTCGACTTCGAGATTTCGAGGTTAGAAGCCCTAATTTTTATTTTATTTTATCTTGCCTATCTTTTATTCCTGCTCGATAAGGTGAAAAGACACGAAGAAGAGATATATTTTAAAGATTTTATGATTTATTTTTTCAAATTTGAGTATCTTTTCGACCTGAAATCAAGAATTAAACCACAGGTCCAGGAACGCGGAAAAGGAAATCGAAACTCTGAAGACACGAAAAAAGACACCTTGAAAACCGGAAAAAGGGCTCAAAAGAAAAACGAAAGCGAATCCGAAATTGAATTGAGAACTAAATACGAAAGCGAATTCGAAATTGAATTGAGAACTAAAAACGAACCGATAACTGAATTGAGAACCAAATCAAAAACAGAGCCTGGATATGAAGATATTGATGTCGACGTTACAGAAGAAAAACTTTACAAAGGCAGCCTTTTAATAGAATTTTTCAAGCTTATAGCAAGCGGGGCTGCAATCATAATTGGGGCAAGGTATTTTGTCGAACAGGCGGTCTTCTTTGCTATGCTGCTGGAAGTTCCGGAGACGCTCATAGGAATAAGCCTTGTTGCGGTTGGGACTTCAGTTCCCGAACTCATGGTAACCATCTCGGCCGCCAGGAGCAATTATGCTGGCATTGCTCTTGGAAATGTCATAGGGTCAAACATTGCAAATACACTTTTGATACTGGGCTGCGCAGGGCTTGTCCACCCTATCATGGTAACCAGCCTCAGCATTTACTACATAGCGCCTTTTATGCTGATGATGAGCTTCCTGCTCATCTTATTTATACGAACGGGATGGAGAGTCAAACAGTTCGAAGGACTTATCCTGCTCCTTCTCTATCTGAGCTTCATGATCCTGATCCTCCGCCTGGGGTAAAAACATTCCTCATAAGTAAACCCAGGGAAATATAAAATCAAATATATACCAGGTTTAAGAATATATTAGCAAGAGCCTGTCTTTTAAGAAAAGTCCTTTTTAGCAAAAATTGTTTTTAATTCTATGAAAATATGTACCGGAGTATTAAAGGAATTCATGTATTTTAAAGCCTGATTTCCTCCAACCGGCTTAAAGGTACTAGTTTTCCTCTTGCCTCGTTTTCAAAACTTCTAAATACCAGTTCCTTTTCTTCTGCGGTGAGCAGGCTGTCTATATCCACCATATGCTCCTTAATCTCTCCAAGTTGCTTTTTGATAAAATTGAGTTCTTCAAATAGCTTTTTCTCGATTTTTTCCCCGTTCATGAAATCACAGCCTGTACTTATCCAGATTTAGACTCGTTTATTATATTATTTGATTGACTTAAGGTTTGCCTTAGAATTCATTGACTTATTACTTGACTCGTTATGTATTATTTGACTTTCTTGTTTTCTACTTGACTTACTTATTTTTAACCCGATCTATCTATATTTTACTTTAAAACTCATTTGACTTTCAGGATATCTTTATATTCATTCCCTGCTTTTACTACTTTTTAATTTATTTTAAATGCAAGAAATACTTAATTTCTTATCTGTCAACTAATATATTATCAATCTTAAAATATATACAAACATAGGCTATTGGACCAAGCACGTAATCTAAAAAAGGCCTAAAAAGAAGCTTTATAAAATCCCAGGAAGTAGATCTACAACAAGACAAGTTATACATATAATTTATAAAGTATTAAAAGGGCAGGAGTAAATAGATGATAACTGAGATAATTACTGAAAATATCGGGTTTTTCGTCTACACATTCACATCTGTCTTTGTCGTTATCAGCCCAATCAGCGGAGTAGTAACTTTCATCTCCCTGACCAGCAAGATGACTCGTGAAGAAAAAAATCAAATTGCAAAAAAATCAGTCACACTTGCTTGTCTAATTGCCCTTTTTTTTGCAGTAACCGGCAACATAATACTTGAACTGTTCAGCATTAGTGTGGATTCATTGAGGGTTGCAGGCGGGATACTGCTTTTCAGCATTGCTTTTGATATGATGCATGCCAAAATCTCAAGAGAAAGCATTACTGAAGAAGAGATTTCGCAGTCCCAGGAACGTGAAGATATCTGGGTATTTCCTATAGGTCTGCCTCTTCTTACAGGTCCAGGTGCAATCAGTACGGTAATTGTCCTGATGGGAAGCACAGAAAATATTGAGCAGAAAATAATAATCCTCATATCAATCATATTGACCTTCATTCTCTGCCTGTACACCTTCCTCTTCTCAAGAAGAATCCATAAATTCATAGGATATAACGGAATGCTGGTCTTTACAAGGCTCATGGGACTTCTGCTTGCAGCTCTTGCAGTAAACCTTACTTCAGCGGGTTTAATAAACATATTTAGTTTAACAAAATAAGACAGTGATTTCGGAGAGTTTGGACAAAGTTCCAGAATCGCTTTTTACATTCTATTTTTACATTCTATTTTTACATCATTTTTTTAAGTTAGATTATTAGAACAGTCCATACTGGTAGCATTGGGATTTACTTTCTTCAATAAAAAGAAAGCCAAATAACAAAATATAAAGCAAAACCGGCCTGGTCATTTCTGGTTAATTGACCTGAGCTGGTTTTGTTTTAAATCTTTGGTTTTGAGAGTTATTGAAGGTTATTTCTGGATGCAGGTCTCTTCAAAAATGAATTATCGGCCGAGTTGCACGTTGAGATGATGTACTGGCAGAAATAGCCGAAGATGTACACCCGCATTTTCTACAGTAATAAAACACATTTGAACCAATTACCTGCTTTTTAAGAGGTGTACCGCATCGGACACACTTTGCAGAGGATTCAAACATTTCGGTCTCACTCCATGATTATTAATGGCTCAAGTCTTGCAGTTTCCTTTCTTGTCCAGTACCCACATACAGGACAATATTGAAATTTCTCGAAGAGATTATCTTCGAGTTTAGAATGACACTCCGGACAATATTTTAAAAAAGGCATTAAAATTTCTCCCACTTAATTTATCAATAAGATTTAAATAAATCTATTATGCAGACACTATTATGCAGATACTTCTTTCAATTATTTTAGTCTGGTTTTTCCAGCACACTTCATTCTATTCCAAGTTCCTTTCCAGATCTCTTTTTAGCTTTTATTATTATATTCCTAACTCTTCCAGCTTTTTTAAATATATTCCAGCTCTGTTCTAACTTTTTACTGCCTAATAGGTTTCTTTTCAGCTATTCATTATATTTCTAGTTCTTTTTTAGTCTTTCATTACCTTAATAGCTATTTTTTTGATTTTCATTGCATTAGTAGATATTTTTTGGATTTTCATTGTATTAATAGCTATTTCTTAGCTTTTTACTCCCTCAATAGCTATTTTTTGATTTTTCATACATTTCAGGTTCTTTTTTGGCTTTTCACTACCTTCCCAGTTCTTTTTCCGTCTCCAGGACCTTAAGGGTGATTTTCATAACCGAATCGGGATTAAGTGAAATGGAATCTATTCCCTCTTTTACCAGGAACTCCGCAATTTCAGGAAAGTCACTTGGAGCCTGTCCGCAAATCCCGCTATGTCTTCCATTACGTTTTGCTCCCTAGACAGCCATTGCCATAATCTTAATAACCCCGGGATCCCGCTCATCGAATTCAGCTGCAAGAAGTTCGGAATCCCTGTCAACGCCAAGGGTCAACTGGGTCAGGTCATTTGAACCTATTGAGAAACCGTCGAAGAATTCACTGAATTCATCGATAAGCAGAACATTGTTCGGAATCTCGCACATAACATAAACCTGAAGCCCGTTTTCTCCCCTTTTGAGCCCGTTTTTTTCCATTTCGTCAATAACTTTCCGCGCTTCTTCAACCGTTCTGCAGAAGGGAATCATAAGAATAAGGTTTGTAAGCCCCATTTCGTCCCTGACCTTTTTCATAGCCCTGCACTCAAGAGCATATCCTTCCCTGTAGCGCTCATCAAAATAGCGGGAAGCTCCCCTGAATCCTATCATGGGGTTGCTTTCATCCATTTCAAAGTAGCTGCCCCCAAGCAGGCTTGCGTACTCATTGGTCTTGAAGTCGCTCATACGGACTACAACCGGCTTAGGATAGAAAGCCGCAGCAATGGTGCTAACTCCCTGAGCAAGCTGCTCGACAAAATAATCTTCTCTCCTGTAGCCTCGGGTAAGCTGCTCGATTTCCCGAAGGACTTTAAGGTCTTTGACCTTTTCAGGGTGCACAAGAGCCATCGGGTGGATCTTGATATAGCTCGTAATGATAAACTCCAGCCGTGCAAGCCCTATTCCGTCGTTCGGGATCATGGAAAAACCAAAAGCCTCTTCCGGGTTTCCAAGATTCATCATAATCTCGGTTTTTGGGCGTTTCATATCTTTCAGGATCAGGGTATCTTTATGAAAAGGAAGAATCCCATCGTATACAAGCCCGTCCTCGCCTTCGGCACAGCTAACCGTAATCTCCCTGCCTGTTTCAAGCACTTCGGTTGCGTTGCCTGCTCCTACAACTGCAGGAATCCCCAGCTCCCGACTGACAATCGCTGCATGGCAAGTCCTTCCTCCTTTGTTCGTGACAATCGCAGCCGCGGTTTTCATTACAGGCTCCCAGTCCGGAGTCGTGGTATCCGCAATCAGGATTTCTCCCGGTTTAAAAGAAGGCAGGTCTGAGATATCAGGAATTACATGGGCTTTTCCGGATGCAATTTTGTCGCCTACGCTCCTGCCTCTTGCAAGGATTTCGGACCTTTTTTCAAGCACATAGGTTTCCAGGATATCTTTACGCCGCTGGGACTGAACCGTTTCAGGTCTTGCCTGCACTATGAAGAGTTCGCCTGTTATGCCGTCCTTTGCCCATTCAATGTCCATGGGTCGCGATTCTCCATACTTCTCGGAGTAATGGTCTTCTATAGCAATAGCATATCCGGAAAGTTTGAGCACTTCTTCGTCACTGAGACAGAAGCGCAGCCTGTCAGCTTCAGGAACTTCTACATTCCTGGTGAGCACTTTTGAATCGCCGCGCCCGTAGATCATCTTGATCTCCTTGCTCCCCACTTTTTTCTTGACAATTGGCTTAAAACCCTGCCTGAAGGTCGGCTTGAAGACATAAAACTCATCGGGATTGACCTGTCCCTGAACAATATTTTCTCCAAGCCCGTATGCACCTGTGATAAAAACCACGTCCCTAAAACCGGTCTCCGTATCCAGGGTAAAAATAACCCCGCTGGAAGCAAGGTCCGACCTGACCATTTTCATGATTCCTATGGAAAGGGCGACCTTGAAATGATCAAATTTATTGGTTACGCGGTAGGAAATAGCCCTGTCAGTGAAAAGAGACGCAAAGCAGCGTATGCACGCATCTCTAAGCCCCGGATACCCCCGAATATTCAGGTAAGTCTCCTGCTGGCCGGCAAAAGAAGCTGTAGGCAAATCTTCAGCCGTTGCCGAACTTCGCACGGCTACATCCGTGTCTTCCCCGTATTGCTCGCAGAGGCGGTCATACGCGGTCTTGATCTCCTCCCAGAGATCATCCGGAATTCCTGCCCCAAGAATCAGGTCTCTTGCAGCTTTTCCCCTTCTTGCAAGGTCTGCAATGTCCGAGGTATCGAGCCCTTCCATCGTGTTTTTAAGTTTCTCCAGAATTCCTCCGGCTTCGAGAGTATGCCAGTAAGCCTCAGCAGTAACTGAAAAACCATTTGGGATCTTCACTCCCTTTGAAGTAAGCTCCCTGTACATCTCCCCAAGGGAAGCGTTCTTTCCGCCGAAAATCGGGACATCATCAATCGTAGTCTCTTCAAACCAGCGGATGTACTTACTTTTGTTATTAAACATCTCCCAAAAAATCCCCTTTTAAAATTATTTGCTGTAATCTAAAATATGTGGCAATACATTTAAAGCTTCATGTAGAGTTTGGAAAGTTTCTCAATATATGGACGGAAAACTCTTTATTGAATCTGGCATTCAATATAATTATGCTCCGATGAAAAAAATGAGTCTCCTGCGAAGCAAAAACCGGAAAAAAACTTACCTGCAGATAAAGGCAGGAAGCTTAAATTTTAGTAAATAAATAACAACAAATAATTCTTCCTTTAGAAAAATATTTATAGAATAACATTTTCAATAAAAATTTACACCCAACATAATTTCCTGTTGGATTTAAATTACTGATTTTATTCTTGAATTTGAGTATTGTTTCTGGTTTCCTCAGTACTTTATTTTATTCTCGGACTCTTCCCACACCTTAAAAGCCTTCAAGGCCTCTTCCCTTAGGAGCTGCCGGAATTCTATATTTCTCTCCTGAAGAGGGCGTGAGATCTCACTATAAATTCGAGAATCCGCAAAGCCAATTTTTTGAGCGTCAGATGCCGTATTGGCAAAAACGACTTTACCAATTCTGGCCCAGTAAATCGCCCCAAGGCACATTGGGCAAGGCTCACAGGAAGCGTAGATAGTACAGCCGCTGAGATCAAAGGTCTCGAGTTTCCGGGCTGCTTCTCTTATTACATTTATCTCGGCATGGGCCGTAGGGTCATTAAGTGCAGTAACCATGTTACAGCTCTCTGCAAGGATTTCCCCTTTTCTGACGATTACTGCCCCAAAAGGACCTCCTCCTTTCTTCACATTTTCAACTGAAAGTTCGATTGCCCTTTTCATAAATAAAGAATCTTCATCTGACATTTTTGCTCTCTCTTACTCTCTTATGGTCTTATTCACTTCTTTTCGATATTTTTATTCAAAAGTACAGTTCCTCTTTGCGAAGTAATTATATACATAGCCTGGTTTTACAGGAAAATCCTTAAGTACAGATCTATTCAATAATATCAAACGATTATTAAACAATTGTCAAAGATTAAATAATCAATTGGAGTGAGAAGTTTGACAAAAAAGCAATTTACCGCTGAAGAGGCAAAAGCAGTTGGGGAACAGCTTGAAATAAAATGGGATAAGTTTGATGTTGACCAGTTCCGCAGAGGCATGGATGTTGAACTCGAACATGGAACCCAGGATCCCTTGACAAACGTTACTAACGATGATCCCATAATGACAGGGAAAATCGCCCTGGCTCATCTGAACGAATTTCCGGATTACTATGACAGGCTAGAGGAAATGGAAGAAGAAGCCGAGGAATTCTGGGAAAATAAGTAAACACTGAGCTTCATAATCTTGTTTTTATTTTTTACTTAATAACTTTATTTTTTTCATTTAGATAACTATTGGAATTTAACTAATGGAATTATTTTTATCAATTCATATTAAACTTAACAATTCGATTCCATAACCTATTGAAAGTTGCTTGCCTCTTGGGATCAGATACTATTTTCTGGAACCAGATACCACTTTCTGGAACCAGACATTACCCTCTCTTTATACGTATAGAGTCTTACCTCACTATATCTTCATATACCAGCTTGTGCCATAGCCAGAGAATATGGCGAGCTACAAAGCCCTTGTAAAAGATGTTATCAAAAAAGCTGATGTCCTTCTTGAAGTAATAGATGCCAGGTTTCCTGAAGAGACTCGAAACAGCGAAGTTGAGCGCGATATTCTCCGCTTGAACAAACCTTTCATTATAGTAATCAACAAATCTGATCTTGTATCAAGAGAAAAACTTGAAAAAACCAAAGCCCGCCTCTCAGGAATTGCACCTGTAATTTTTGTTTCCAGCAAGGACAGGTCAGGAACAACGATGCTGAGGCATCAGATACTTGCGTCGGCCGCTATAAAAACCGGTATAAAAGAGCAGGATATCCTGGTCGGCACCCTGGGCTATCCCAATGTTGGCAAATCTTCAGTAATCAACGGCGTTACAGGCCGGCACCGGGCAAGCACGTCTCCGGTATCCGGTCACACGAAAGGCGTCCAGCATGTAGATGCAGGCTCACGCATCATGTTCATAGATACGCCTGGAGTGATTCCTTTTGATGAAAAAGATGAGTATCTCCAGGGCCTGCTTGGAATAAAGGACGCAACCCACCTTAAGGACAAAATCGGTGTCGCTCTGAAAATTATTGAAAAAATGCTTACCGAAAATAAGGCATCCCTTGAATCCTTCTATAGTATCACAATCAAAGATGAGACTTCCTATGATGCGCTTGAACTGATAGGCAAACAGTGCAATTTCCTGCAAAAGAAAGGTGAAGTGGACGAAACACGGACTGCTACCAGAATAATCAATGATTGGCAAAACGGGCTGCTCATTATCTGAAACATTGATGAAGTTCCTGATCCGGAAACAAAATCCGATATGATCCGGGTTATGGTTTACCCGGAAAAAGATGCGAAATCCGAAAAAGAAAAGAACCTGACCCTGCCCGGCATTTGCTAGGAAGCCCGTCCATGATGCTGTCGGATTCTGGAAAAGAAGCCCCTAGATAATGAGCCCATCCCAAAACTAATTTTATCCTCAAATTCGTAAAATTTCAAAATTATTTTCGTGATCAGAAAATCTATTACTTATTGCGGATCTGGGATTCAGAAAAGTCATTTTGAGTTTTGGGATCAGCTCAATGAGTAAAAAGTTAACCCTGCTGTTTTTCTTTTTCTGTACGGGCCGGGTCCGGATCTCAACGTTTTTTGTCCACTATGTATGAGAGTTCGTATTTGTTCCCGTAGTAAGCAAAGATGAAAAGGCAGATCAATAAGAACATCAGGCCAATCAGTATCAGGGCATATTTCAGCCACGAAAAGTTTGTGCCGTCAGAATAAAAATTCCTCTCAAGAATTGAAGGTAGGGCGTATGAGAGATACGATAAGAGCCGTAACCGAAAAAGCAATTTTCATAACTGTTAGAAGTTCATTTAGAATAAATTTATTTGTAATTATTGAAGTGTCAATGTCTCATTTAACTGTGTTTTCATTATTAAGATTCATTTTCCTGCCACCGTTAAGGAGTTATTTAAACAAAAAATTTTGACTATTAAAAAGAGATTACTATAATAATATATTATAATATGGATATATTGACCAGTGAGAAAACATATTAAAATGTGGTATTTAATATTTTCAAATAGAGGATAAAAAATAATTAATCAAGAGGGGATTGACTTTTCATGTCGCATCCCCCCAATCTGCTGGAGATCTTAACCTTCCGGAATTAAGTCCTATTTTTGTTCTGCTAGCTTGCCAGACTACCGATATGTTCAAATTCAAAAGGCCTTGTACTGCGAGTTTTCATATTATTTCTTACTTTTTTTCATCCATTGTTACAAAAATTAAACATAAATCAGCATAAATCAGCATGTAAAGCCTCACTAAAATTGAAGGCTGGATGAAAAAACATCCAGTATCCGGAATAATTTCAGATTTAACGTTTGAGGATTTGGAATGAAATCGAATAAGATAAACATGAAGTTGTTAGTGCAGAAACAATTATTCCTGCAAATATATCTACGATTGTAAAAAAATATCGGCGGGATATTTTAATCGAAACAGAGGAATATTCTTGGCATAACATCAATATAAATCAAAAAAATAAACAAGTAAACATAAATCTAAAGGAAGTGGGAAATTAATGAGACAAATTACGGCATTCATCATGGCACGAGGGTGTGATGATGGAGGAGAATCCGGAAGTGGTGGAGCAGGGGGATCCGGAGCTAAAGGCCACTATGGCAGTGGAGGTTCTGGAACTAAAGGCCACTATGGTAGAGGAGGGTCTGGAAGCGATGGAGAGTGTGAAGGAGCATAAGATCACATGCAAGAGAAAATAATAAATCTTGAGAAATGGGCAGATTAACCAGAAATAGAACCCATTTTTTCATTTTTTTTGATATCTCTAGAAGTAATTAACCGGTAACCTGGCATTAAGCATTGAACGGGAAATGCTTATTTCTTTATCTCAGCCTGGAGAAGACTTTTTCAGGCAGCTCATCCCGGTTCTCTTCATTAACCATCAAAACCTCGAAGTCTTTCCTCATCCTCTGAGCCAGCTGGTGACTGCTTGACCGATGCAGCACTGCAAGAACCGGTTTATCGGATTCCAGGACCACTTCAACTGCCGAAACAAAAGTTTCGGATTTGAGCTCCATCGGCCCGACCTCATCGATAACTATCAGGTCACATTCCAGAGCACTCCTGAGAGCATTTGCTCCTATCTTTTCAAGGTCTTCCAGGTTGACGTGATATTTTCCAACTTTCGGCCCACTTCCTCTGACGCTTCCCAGGACTCCGGTTTTTCCAGTAGCAAGGTCCCGGATCGAAAAACCTTCCCTTCTCCCTTCTTTCCGAATTTCGGCAGTCTGAATGCCGCCTATTTTGAAGCCCGGCTGGTTGGCAAGTTTTTCAGCAGCTTTTGCGACAACTGTTGATTTTCCAATGCCCGGACTGCCGGTTACTGCGATTCTTAGCATGGTATCTTTCGTCCCCCTTTGTTTTCCCGTTTTCCAGAAAAATAGAACTTGATTTTATTTAAGTCAGCCAGCAGTGGGGTTTTACGTTGATTATAAAACGATTGCAGGATATACTGGAATATAAATCAAAAGCTTCAATTAAGCTAAATTTAGTAAATATATATGGAAATATATATGGAGTTGAAATTATGACCACAGACCAGGAAATTCTTGCCAGACTACAGGAGATCGAGAAGAGAATGGAAAAGATGGAAGCTGCGCTCGAAAATATAAATAATATCCTGAAAAAGGTCGAGCAAAATACCTATTTCGGGTGTTATATGCCGGAGGAGAAGCTGGAGTGAAGAGATAAGAGAGATAAATTTTCAGATTTTCCAGATGATTTTCCAGATTTTACTTTTTTCAATGCTCATCTGTTAATCATTTGATGTTATTCCAAGGCAACAAAAAAGACGTATCAAGGTCGTTCTTGTCCCGCGCCGAGACGCGGCGGGAACTGAGGATTTTATAGAATTAAAACCAGATCTGGATCGCCCTGGGAAAATCGCGGAAAAAATATCGAACCTTCAACAGTCTGCTGTCTTTTTTCTGATTTTTACTGTAAATTCTTTTTTGTATATTACAGTTCTTTTTTCAATTCAGAATGTTTTTGTCATATAAGCTCAGAAATAATATTCCTGTGCATCAAACTTTTTTAAAAAAAGTTTGATCAAAAATTATCTCAAAAACAGCGCGATGTGAGTTGAACCAGATAATACAGGCTTCTACTAAGAACTCATCTGGAACTTGATGTTATTTGAAGTTTGATATTTCTGGTACCTCAGGTTTTGGAATTGATATAACTGATATTTTATATGACATAAGGAAAAAAGATATTAAAAATATATACAGCGAGGATAGGCGAATTGTGAATGCTAATAGGAATTGATGTCGGAGGCACTACCACGGATGCAGTGCTTATCCAGAATGGAGAAGTGTACAGTACTGCCAAGGTTTCCACTGAACACGGAAATCTACTAAATTCCCTGCTTGAGGCCCTTGATGCTGTCAGCAAAGATGTCCCTCCTGAGCAGCTGGAAAGAGTAGTGTTCAGTACAACCGTGATAACAAATCTCATTGCCGAAGGCAAAACTGACCGTGTAGCCCTGGTATTAATTCCAGGACCCGGGGTTAACCCGGTAACTTATACATTTCCTGACAGCTTTTATCTAAAAGGGGCTATGGATTACAGGGGAAGGGAAATCGATACACTCGATGAGGCCGAGGTCAGGAGAACCGTAGGTTTGGTCCGGGAATCCGGATTTTCAAGAGCAGCTATTATAAGTAAGTTCGGGCAGAGGAACCCTTCTCACGAACTCAAGGTAGAGGAAATCTTCAGGGAAGACTATCCAGGATGCAAACTGGAACTAGGGCATAAGGTTTCGGGAAAGCTAAATTTCCCAAGACGGATAGCAACTGCCATGCTTGCATCTGCCACCAGGGAACGCTATCAGGAGTTCGTTGAGAAAATCAAGAAAGCTCTTGAGGAGAGGAATATCCGGGCTCCTGTGTATATCCTGAAAGCCGATGGAGGAACTCTCCCGGTTGAGAAATCGATAGAATTTCCTGTGGAAACCATCTTTTCGGGCCCTGCCGCCAGCACAATTGGAGCTCTTGCCCTTACCCCTGAAGGGCAGACCTCAGTGGTAGTAGATATAGGAGGGACTACTACAGACCTTGCGTTAATTCTGTCAGGCAAGCCCCTTTTTGCTTCTAAAGGCGCAAAACTCGGAGGTTTCCTTACACATGTCCGGGCTTTTGCGGTCCGCTCGATAGCTGCGGGGGGAGACAGTGTTGTAAGGGTTAAGGAGCTGAACCCCGGCACAAAACAGATAACAATCGGCCCTGATAGGGCAGGCCCGGCTTACTGCATGGGAGGAAAAGAAACTACCCCTACGGATGCCCTGAAGTTCCTCGGGCTTATCGAGGTAGGAAATCCCGAACGTGCAAGCGAGGCGATCAAAGCCACAGCTTCTAAGCTCGGAAAATCAGAGACTGAAACTGCATCCCTGATTGTAGATAGAGTTTCACAGATGATTGCTGATGCAGTCAATGAGATGTTTTTTGAATGGGAACAGGAGCCTGCCTATCGGGTATGGGAGGTCCTTCAGGAGAAAAAGACAAGACCTGAAAACGTGGTTGGAATCGGAGGAGGCGCGAAGGGGCTTATTGCAGAGATTGCAAAAAAACTTAATGCAAAACCTGTTATTCCCGAACATGCCGAGGTGGGAAATGCCATTGGAGCAGCCGTTGCAAGGCCTACGCTTACTCTGAACCTGCACATTGATACTGAACAGAAAGTGTACTCTGTTGCCGAGGAAGGGGAGATTGTCAGTCTAAACACAACAAAGTTCAGGAACTTGAATAAAATCAGCCTCGACGAAGCTGAAACCCTGGCCGCAGAACTCTTGAGGGAACGTGCGGAAGACTTCGGAATTTCCGAGTATGCAGATGAAGCCGAGATTGTTAATAGTGAAGTCTTCAATGTCGTCAATGGCTGGTATACTACAGGGCGGCTTTTTGACGTAAACATGCAGATTCCTGCAGGCCTGATACCGGAATGGAAAAGGAGGGAAAAAGCATGAAACTGGGGCTTGGAAGACTCAGGGATGTGCTGAAAACTGGCTCAGGAACAGCTACGGCAGAAGGGGAAACAGAACAGGCAGAAAATAAAGATAAAGCCGAGAAAGAAGAGATGCAGACGATAAAAAGTGAAGAAAACAAGCTTGAAATATCCGAGGGAAAGGAGGGAAATACAATGGAACTGAAAAAGACCGGGTTAGAAGAGAAAAAAGGACCATTATCCCCGGCAGACCACACTAAGGCCGAGAAGACAGGCCTTATCTTCTTCCCTGCCTTTGACTGGGCTATTTCACCAACCCACCCCGAAAGAGAAGAGCGCCTTCTTTATACCAGAGACCAGATCTTTGAAGAGGGCCTGATGGATCTGCCAGAAATAGCCGAATATAAACCTCGCCTTGCAGAGTACAGGGATATTGCCAGAGTACATTTCTGTGTTCCTGATATAAAAGCCCAGGCTACAACCCCTCACCTGATCGCAGCAGGCAGTTGCCTGGTGCTTGGGGATGCCCTGATGAAGGCAGAGGTCAAAAATGCTTTTGCGCTTATCCGTCCGCCTGGCCATCATGCAATGACAGTCGCACATGGGAACCGGGGATTTTGTAATATCAATAACGAAGCTATCCTTGTCGAGTATCTGAGAAAAACATACGGGATCCGCAGGATTGCGATTGTGGATACCGATGTGCATCATGGGGATGGGACTCAGGATATTTTCTATAATGATCCTGATGTGCTTTTTATTTCCTTCCACCAGGACGGAAGGACTCTTTACCCTGGCTCTGGTTTTATGAGTGAACTGGGAGGCCCAAAAGCCCTTGGAAGGACTATCAATATTCCCCTGCCGCCAGGGACCCCTGATGAGGGAATACTTTACGTGCTCGATTCCCTGGTGCTTCCTATTCTTAAGGACTTCAAACCTGAGCTTGTCCTGAACTCTGCGGGACAGGATAACCACTACACCGACCCTCTCGCAAATATGCGCTTTTCCGCACAGGGTTATGCAAAATTGAATGAAAAACTTGCTCCTGATATGGCCGTGCTTGAAGGAGGTTACGCAATCCAGAGTGCACTGCCTTATGTGAATACAGGTATAATCCTTGCAATGGCAGGACTTGATTATTCCTGCGTAAGGGAACCTGACTTCAAGCCAGGCATGTTTGTTCAGGCTTCAAGAGATAGAAAAACCCTGGAAGAAATAGTTGCAACCCAGCTTGAAAACTGGAAAAACAGGGACAGGCTTGTAGAAGCTGAAGTGGCAAAACACGGAGACTTCTACCGCCGAAAAAAACAGATCTTTTACGACACGGATATGATTCAGGAGTTCCAGGAAGAAACCATCCGGATGTGCCCTGACTGTTTGGGCTACAAAACCATTGACTCCCACGCTCATGGGGGCGTAGGCAATCCCAGGATCTTCGGGGTTTCGATTCCGATCTATGCCTGTGAGAACTGCCAGGCTGAAGCCAGGGAAGAGTACAAGAAAAAGCTAATTCATCCGGAATATGATTACGTTTACCTGCAGGATAAAAAACAGGATGAATACAGAGCGTATAATACAAGAACAAAGAAGGAAACGGTTTATTAAGGTCGGAAAAAGACTTTTTAAGCAGAAAAAAAGGTATTAAAAGTTATAAAGTATTTTTGGCTCTTCGTTGTTTTGTGTGGATATCCTCATAATTTCCTCATAAAAACCAATACGGTCTTGAATTGAAAATCATCTTATCCATAGAGAATGGCGAAGAGCCGTATTTTTTATTCTTTTTCCTTTTTTCGTTCTTGATTTTCCCATTTTTTCTTGATTTTCCCATTTTTTCTTGATTTTCCCATTTTTTCTTGATTTTCCCATTCTTTTCTTGATTTTCCCATTTTTTTCTTGTTTTTTCTCTTTTCTTTCTTCTTTTTCCTTTTTCCTTTTTGATTTTCCTTTCTGTGTTTCCTTTTTTCTTTCTTGTGTTTCCTTTTTTGTTATTATTCCTGCTTATGATTATTTTTGTTACTTGTATCTAGCATCCTGCTATTTTTTTGAATTATATTATTGATAATACATACCTATTTATTATGAAATTTTTTCTAATGATATCATTGTTTTTTAGTGGCACTGATTAAATATATTAATTTTACTCTTAGTAATCAAAATAATCAGGTTCTTAGCAGGCTTGCATCAAATAGTAAAAACCTGGATCATCTGGCCGGAAAGTAGCTGAAAATATATATCTTATCGTTAATTTAAATAGTCAAGCGAGGGTGAGAAAATGTGAGATGTAGTCAGTGTTAACTTATTTTTGGCTTACTATAATTGGGAGTGGATATTGGAGAATAAAAGGGCAAAGGGTAGAAATCAAGAGAAAATTACGGTAAGTTATGGCATTATTTTGTGGTTTTCAAGTACAATATATATTTCTAAATATATTAATCAACGCCGATATGTTTATATTATACTTACAATTAGTTTCTAATTAATTTAAGAAAGTAATATTTTTAACTTCTTTTATCTGTATGGAGGGATTTGAAATAAACAGAATAAAGCTTTTATTACTAACATTTTTAATATTAACGCTAAGCTCCATTATTGGGGCAGCAGCTGAGGTTCACCCCGGAGATTCAATCCAGGCCGCGGTGAACAGTGCAAATTCAGGCGATACGATCATAGTATACCCAGGAACCTATTATGAGAGTATTAACATATACAAAATAGGACTAAAGAATCTGGTGCTCATGTCAGCATCAGGGAATACTACAGATACAATAATAGCTTCCAATTCTACAGACAAAAACGTAATCTCTGTGACTTATGGAGAAAATATCACAATCAAAGGATTTACGATCAGCGGAGCCGTAGCAAACGATACGGCCGGTATCAACATGGTTGGAAGCCCTCACTGCACCATTGAAAATAATGTATTCCTGAACGATGCCCTTGGAGTACAACTTAAGGCTGCCTCCAACTATAATACAGTTCGCAATAATATATTTGCAAAAGATACTATTGCTGGAGCTGGAAGAGGAGTAAATATTGAAGGTTCTAACTATACCATAGTTTCGGGTAACCTGGTTTCAAAGCAGAGGTATGGGATTTATACTACTAGCTCTGAAGGGAATAATATCTCAGGAAACACTGTAAGCCAGTGTGAAGACCACGGTATAGTTATTCAAACTTCAAAAGATAATACCCTAAAAAATAACGCTGTAAGATCAAATGGGAACTTAGGTATTTATCTCAGATACTCAAGCAACAATGAGCTGGAAAATAACACTGTATCCAGCGGCACTAACGGAATCAAGCTTGAATGGTCTCAGGGAGACAATCTGTCAGGTAACAGAGTAGATTTGCCCAGTGAACATGCTATCTTTCTTGATAACTCCAGCAACAGTAACCTTCAAAGTAATACAGTTTCAGGCAGTTCCTACGGGATAGCTCTGAGATATTCTGACAACAATAACCTGGTCAATAATAACGCTTACAACAATACCAGAGGTTTTTACTTAACCCTAACATCAGGCGAAAACAAGCTTTCAGCCAATAAAGCAAATTCGAATACCAATGGTATTGTTCTTGCGTATAATGCCAATAATAATATTATCGACAACAATGAAGCAAACTTAAACAATAATTATGGTATCGCCCTGGGCTCCTCATTCGAAAACAATGTGTCCAATAACAAAGTGTCCCAAAACGACGATGGAATTTCCCTTGACGCTTCATCCACAAGTAATATACTTTCAGGCAATACTGTGAATTCAAATAAAGGCTATGGAATTCTTCTGGAAAATGCAAGCGATAATAATGTTATAGGCAATATTGTAGGTTCAAATAAGAACGGAATATATCTCGTTAACTCCAGTAACAGTTACGTGAGCAGCAATACAGTTCAGAGTAATGAAGGAGGCATCAACCTGGTGACCTCAAATTTGAGTGAGATTTTTAATAATTCAGTCTCGGATAACCATGAGTATGGAATCTTCGTCTCACTCTGCAACAATAATACTATCTCTGCGAACACAGCCTTTAACAGCAGCAGAGGAATTTCCCTCAATTCTTCTGAAAGCAATAATGTTTCAGGCAATATTGTTACCTGGAATATTAATTATGGTATTTTCCTATGTGCCAGAAGCTACAATAACCTCATTTATAACAATAACTTCAATAATGCTGTAAATACCAACGTTAGAAATGCAAGATGTGTCTGGAATATAGCAGAAACTGAGGGCAGAAACATTATGGGTGGTTCATATCTAGGAGGCAATTTCTGGGCAAAACCTGATGGTTCAGGACATTCCCAGATCACACCTGATGCAAACAATGACGGATTTGCGGATTCTCCATTTACCACAGACAACGTTACAGATAATTTACCTCTCATAGATGTTCCTGACCCTGTTGTTCCAACTGCTGATTTCAGCACCAGTGTAACCAGTGGTTATGCCCCTCTTACGGTTCAGTTTACGGATCTTTCAGAAAATGCAGTCTCAAGAAGCTGGGACATTGACGATGATGGAATCGTAGACAGTACCAATAAAAGCTTTGTCCATGTGTACCAGAATTCAGGAAATTATACCGCTAGACTTACAGTAAGCAACGATAACGGCACAGACTCAAAAACTCAGGATATAGTTGTCACCAAGTTTACAATTCTTCCTGTTGCAGACTTCAGTGCCAATGTAACGAGCGGCTATGCTCCCCTTTCAGTCCTGTTCACTGACAAATCGCAAAATGCAACTTCATGGAGCTGGGACATTGGCAGTGACGGAACTGTGGAGTCTACAAATGCAAGCTTTGTTTATGTGTTCACTAATCCTGGAACCTATCCTGTTAGCTTAACCGCTATAAACGAGAATGGAACTTCCCCAGCAAAAACTGCTACAATAACTGTTACAGAAGAAAGCAGTTCAAGCGGTGGAGGTAGTCATCACAGCAGCGGTGGAGGCGGTGGTGGAGGTTCCCCTGAACCTCAAACTAATGTTCAAGTCAAGGAACTTTCTCAAGCACGGGTTACAAACGGAAAGCCTGTAATGTTTGATTTCACAAATAACGCGACCTGTGTTGTGTATGTGGGTTTTGATGCAAAGAAGACCGCAGGTAAGATCACAACCATTGCCGAACAGCTCAAAACAAAATCCACTCTGGTTTCAGTACTGGATTCGGGAGAGGTTTATAAGTACTTCAACCTCTGGGTTGGAAACAGTGGATTTGCTAACTCAAATAACATTGAAAACCCTGTAGTGTGTTTCAAGGTTGAAAAGTCCTGGCTGCAGGATAAGAAAATCAACCAGAGCTCAATTACTCTAAACAGGTACAACGACAAGAAATGGTCACAAATGCCCGTGAAATTATTAAAGGAAGATAGTAAATACCTGTACTTCACGGCAGAAACACCGGGCTTCTCGTTCTTTGCAATAACAGGAAAAGCAGTAGAAAAAGTAGCTGAAGCAAAGCCTTCAATCAATACTTCAAAACTTGAGAAAAATAGTACAGCATCGGAAACGGAACCCGAACAGAAAAACGAACAGGAAACAAGAAAGGATAAAACCTCAAGCATACCTGGATTTGAAGCGCTCTATGTAGTAGCTTGCCTTGTTGTGGTATTCCTGCATAGAAGAAAATAAAAGGACAACTAAATAAAGAGAAATAAGGGTTAAAATTCTTCTTTTTACTCTTCCTTATTTCTCCATTTTCGTTTTTACCCTTTTTATTGCTCAATTTTTCTATTTTAGTGCCCGCAACGAAATAACCTATGCAACTTATAATTTATTGTAACTTTGATTGGCGACCTTGATAGTGAAAATCAAAGTGCCCAATCGGGAATATGCAGAGGTTATTCTGTGACGGGGTCTTACTCTTTTTTGCTCCATTTTTCTTTTTTACTCTTTTTATTACAACGGGAGCGCAGAGGGTCACGAATACCCCATTCTTTACAGGCTGTCCGACAATTACTACTGGTAATAACAGAATTCCTTTTTTTTCGATTTAAAGGTCCTAAACGCCCTCTTTTTGTTGTATTTTTATTACTATCTGTAATTGTTGGACAGCCTGATTAGGGAATGGACACAGTATCATAATCACGCAGTTTCCTCTGCGGTATTCAGCAAACTTGATAACATAGTCTTTCACATGCTTATCTCCTGGGCGAAAAGGAGACATTCGAATAAAGGTCTCAATTGGATAATGACCAAGTACTGGCATAAACCTGGTAGCAGAAAATACATATTCTGCACAGAGTTACAGACGTTGGAGAGATTCTCTAACGCCAAAATTGTTAGGCAAAGATTAGCAAGTCTCCATAAGAATCCATTTATCGATAAGAACTATTTCGAACAATGGAAAATAATGGAATACTACAGGAAGAAACGTATCACTAAATCCAATTCCGTTCCAAACTGACACCCGAAAGGGTAGTAGTAGCTCGAGCCGGATGAATTGAAAAATTCTTGTCCAGTTCTTAGAAGACGGGGTAGGGAGTAATCCCACCCTGTTATTCGACTCTCACTTTGCAATTGCTCTTGGAATTGAAGCAGTAAAAGCTGGGATTTCGGTTTACTTTACTAATACAGGAAACCTTATTGAAAGGTTGAAAACAGCAAATAGAGAAGGAATGCTTGAAAAGAAACTCAGGGACTTGATGAAGTATAAAGTGCTGATAATTGATAAAATAGGATATCTCCCATTTGATGAAGAAGGAGCTCACTGTTTATTTCAGTTAATTTCAAGACGTTATGAAAAGAGTTCAACGATCTTAACATCGAATAAATCCTATGGAGAATGGGGAGAGATATTCAAGGAACACGTAATAGCGGCTGCTGTACTTGATAGAATTCTCCATCATTCTACGAGTGCGACAAGAAGCTGTATCTAGGATTGCGGGTCAATCCGCCCCCTATCCGTTTAGGGGTGTCTCTACTGTGGCATGCGTTCCTGGTTAACGGGAGGGTGTGAAGCCCACAGGACAACGTGGGAAAGAACGGAACCCTGATCTGTTCAATCTGCAAGGGAAAAGATGCCATGGAGAAGCAAACGCTGAATTATTGAAAGGATCGTTATGGTGAACAAGTGAAAACAGAGTGGTACACTTGGGCCAAAATGGCACGGAACCTGGCTATCTCTGTTTTGTACACAGGATAGCAAACGGACAAAACGGTTCCCGGTCTAGAGATGGCTCCTACAGCATCACAGAGTATCCCAGATATGGAACTTGGAAACCCGTACGTCGGATCTATATCCCCAAACCAGGAAAGGACACAAAACGCCCTATTTCCATTCCAACCATGTGACCGAACAATGCAGGCTCTTTATGCACTGGCCCTTCAACCCATTGCAGAAACGACTGCAGATTCCCGATCATTTGGGTTCAGACTCTTCAGATCAGCACAGGATGCATCACGATATATATTCATGTGTCCCGGAAGGAAAGGATCAGCCCCCTGGATTCTGGAAGGAGATATCAAAGGATGTTTTGACAACATCGCCCATGACTTACTTATTGAGAATATCCCAATGGATCGATCAATATTAACTCAATTCCTGAAGTCTGGGTTTATCTTTGATAGAAATCTCTATCCGACAGATAAAGAAACAATACAGGGTAGAATAATCTCACCAATTCTCGCCAATATGACACTTGATGGGATTGAGAAAACTCTGTCAGCACGATTCCCAAAAATGAACATCTATTTCATTCGCTATGCTGATGATGTTCTGGTCACATCTCAGACAAAAGAGATAGCGGAAAAAGCCCGTAGTATCATTGAAGAATTCCTTGCTGAACGAGGACTCGAACTGTCCTTGGATAAGTCCAAGATTACCCATATTGATGAGGGTTTTGACTTTCTCAGATACAATTTCCAAAAATATAAAGGTAAACTCCGAGTAAAACCATCTCAGAAATCAATCAAGGCAATCTGCTGGAAGATTAAGAAACTCGTCTTAAATGCACGGGCTTGGGCACAGGATTCACTTATCCAAGTTCTAAACCCAGTAATCCGTGGGTGGTCCAATTACCACTGCCATAACGCGGCTAAAGAAACTTTTGTGAAATTGGATCACTATGTTTGGACAGTTACTTGGCAGTGGGGCAAATACCGACATCGTAACAAAGGGTACAAATGGATTTTCCGTAAGTACTGGCATTCGGAAGGGAATAGGAACTGGGTATTCCAGACTAAAGAGAATACTCTCTTACAATTCGCAGATGCAACCATCCGCAGACATAACATCCCTAAACTTCAAGCGAACCCCTATCTCGATCGGGAATATTTCTTAAACAGACAAGAAAGCATGAAGAAACAGACACCTTGGATTCAAACCAAACTTTCCTTCTTTGCTTGCCGCCCGTTAATAGGGTAGTGAAATACGTGAGCGTACTGCGGTGAAAGTTGCACGGTGCGTTCTTGGAAGGGGGGATAAGTGGTAACACCTTCTCTCTATTCAACCAATTAACATCAGAAGAGAAAGTTACAGGCTAAAAGAGAGGAAGAAACAGGGAATAAGAACAGGAAATCTGTACCAGTGATTTTAGTGAATTCATGAAAAACTGAGTAAATTTTATATCAAAAGGTGGAGAATTATAAACCGGCCAATGTGGAGAAAATTAAACCGGCCTTGACAATGCTTGCTGACGTGCTTAAAACAGTTGGATTTGCATGGAATTTTGTGGCTTGCACAAGACGATGGGAACTATCGGGCCGAGGTTGCCAGGATGATCACATCCCAAACCGAAGCCACCTGATGTCCGCTTGGACACCTGATCCCCTCTTCTATTGCTTGAAGGCTTTCCTCGTACAATTTTGTTTCATTATTATTCGTAACAACTGAGCAGGAAGGGGCTTATCCCTCAAAAAAACATTTTTCTTCGAAAAACGTCTTCACACACTTTTTCCTTTTCTCTTTTCAATTTTCTCTGTAAAACCTATAATTTCATATTCAGAGCTTCCTTCTTATCATTTACACATAGTTTTTGATACAAGACCCGCGCATAAGTAAACAAGGCAAGTTCTGTGTTTTGCAGTGAAGAAAAATATACAGAATCAAAAAAATAATAACTAATATTCAAATGTTGTTTGCTAAAAAAACATTTTATGCGGGAATATTATTTGCTTGGAACCAATTTTTCATATAATTTATTTTAAATAAGTTTGGGAATAATTATAGATTGTAACCCCACGAGAATAAGAGAACAGATCCAACCTCAAGAGAATAAGAGAACAAACCCTAAACGAACGGATAAAAACGAGTGGATAGATCACTAAGACAAAACGAATGGGTCAACACAAAGGGGAAATGACTGGATGGTATGTGAGTAAAGAATTGCCTGGAAGATGTTCTAATCCAAAGAATATATTAAGGAAATATTTTTTGGGTTACTTTGTCGGGGGATAGGTAACAGGAACAAAAAGTCTTTCAGGTTTTTTAATATTTTTAAAGTGATTTTCTTAAAGGCGTTGACCTGGCTAAAAATGCCCTGAAACAACGTGATTACTGGATGTTTTTGAAGGACTTTAGATATGGGTAAGGAAATAACCCTACCCGGAGAATATGTGCTCTCAAAATGACGCTTAAGAAGCCTTAAATTGGGCAATTAATGATGCTGATTTTTTAAGTGAGTACATCGCATTTTCATATTGACTGAGATCTATTACACTTTGAGCCATTACAGGTGATTCCAATTCATTTTATGAGTAAAATTCACACAATTATTGTATCAGTGCTATTTTCTCAGTATTATTTAAGTAGATGCTACTACTTATTGTTTCTAGGAACGGGAACATATTCTCATAACTGTACTAACCAACCCAAGTATATACACCACCACACCCGTTCCGAAAAACGGTTCTCATCGTTACCGGGCATCAAACCATGTTTAATATTTTTTAAAAAAGATAAGTGAATAAAAACACATCGGGTAGGCTCTAAATAGATTGTAAACCCGAATAATGGGAAATTTTTATTATGCCCTTATTTCAAGAGGTTAATTTATCCATTTTAATACGACATCAGCATTACGAGCAGGTGCTTTAAGGTTATGCTTTGTCGGGTATCCGAAGATCAGCGGTGCGATAAGCTTATGGCCCTCTGGCACTCCGACCTCCTTCAGGAATTCCATATCGTAACCCAAACCTCCCGCCAGGCCTATCCAGCAACTGCCGATCCCTAAAGAGTGGGCTGCAAGCATCATATTCTCAGCGGCTAGAGCACAGTCATGCTCATTGATAACATTAGGGGACGCAAACACTAAAATGAGAACAGGCGCTCCATAGAAGATTCGAGTTACCGGTTTAGATAAAAATTGCAAAAATCCTACCATATCTGGGTTTTCTGTATTTTTGTATGCAGCAAGGAAAGCTTTCTTAGCACGTTCATCATATTCCTCGATGAGTTGCTTATTTGTTATGACCACAAACCGCCATGGCTGCTTATTCACGGCTGTGGGGGCATATGTTCCCGCTCTTATAATCTCTTTGATTACTTCATCGGAAACCTCTTTATCAGAAAAATTGCGCACAGATCGACGCTGGTAAATATTGTCTAACACGGCGTTTGAAATCTTTTCTCCAATAGTTGTGATATTGTCGGTCAAGAACTCACCATTAACAGAGTAAATAGCTAATCTATTTAATTGCTATCTCTAATTGCTATCTCAAATTAAGAAAGAACGTTTATCGGAAAGAGCCTGAGAGCCAGTAAAATCGCTATAAATACACCCGCTGAAAAATTTAAGTGCTTTGTTGATAATAATTGATAATTGTTGATAATAATACACTGGTGCTTTCGTCATGAACGCCTGAATTTTCGCATATTTGACGAGTGAGTTAAAAGCCTGCTCATCCCCCAAATTAGCGATATATTTTACTTCCTTGTTCTACAGGAGGAAGAAGGAGAATCATTTATTTTTCTCTCTTCCTATAGTTACAATTTTGTCAGGATAGCCAGTTTTTACTCTTTCTTTGCTCGTACACTCTTCCTGCTAATTTTAACTTTTTTCTCTCTTACCTGACCAAGATTTTTCTTTATTATCTCGCTTGTTGGCTTTTTTATTGTCCACTCACTTCGCTTCGCTTTAGGCTTCTCGTCTTCCATTCTGTCTTCTTCGTCTTCATAGAGGGAGATTCCGAGCTTAGAATTTACGGAAGCCAGGGCTTTTCTAGCCTCGATATTGTCCGGATCTAGCCGGAGGGCTCTTTCAAGAGCTCCAAGAGCTTCTTCATTCTTATCCAGGCCGGAAAGGGCCATACCTTTGCAGTACCAGGCGTCGGAAGAATCAGGTTTGATTGAAATAGCTTTGCTGCAGGCTGCAATAGCTCTTTTGGATTTGCCGAGTTTGAGGTGGACAAGGCCTTTCCCTATCCAGGTCTTTGCATTATCAGGGTTTATTTTGAGAGCAGCGTCATAAGCTATCATGGCTTCCACAGGCCTGTTCAGGCTGTAGAGGGCAAAGCCTTTACCCACCATGACTCTTGCAAGCTTCGGGTTAAGCTTAAGCGCAGCATCATAAGCTTCTATAGCTTCTTCGTACCGGCCCATATCCGCAAGCACAGAACCTTTTGCGTGCCAGGCGCCTGCAAGCTTCGGATTAGCTGCAAGGGCTTTTTCAGAGTCCGTAAGGGCTTTTTCGTACTGCTCTAGCCTGCAAAGTACTGAAGTTTTGAGATTCCAGGTTTTATCGCTGTCAGGTTTTATTTCAAGCAACCTGTCAAAAGCCTGTAACGCATCTCCTTCCCTGTTGAGCTGCAGGAGCACAAAACCTTTTTCGTAAAGGTAGTGAGGGTTTTCAGGCTCAATTTCAAGTGCTTTTCCAATTGCTATAAGGGAATCATTATACATCCTGTGCCTTAGATAAACTGCGGCTTTTCCTGCCCAGGCCGCAGCATCCTCCGGGTTTTTCTCAAGGGCCTTTTCGTGTGCTGCAAGAGCTTTGTTCAGGCGGTCATAAGCTGTCTCAGTGGCTTTATCGGTTCTACCTGTTCTCTTGCCTGTTCCCTTGCCTGTTCCACCCGTTCTGTCACTTTTACCTGTTTTGCCTGTCCTATCTGTTTTGCCTGTCTTGCTTGTTCTACCCGGTTTTCCTGTACGTCTGCTTCTATTTTCTTTAAAATCATTTGCCATAATATCAGTTCCATGTGATTCGGTTTAGAGTAATTGTTCTTTGCAAAGAGAATTTGATACGTGCCCCAACTCCCCGGATAGGTGGTAAATTTTCCGGGAAATCTTGTTTCAAACTCCGTTCTCTTATTTCAATCTGGTCCTGTTATATTTTAAGTTCAGGGTGCTGGATTGCTCTACAGAAAGGAAGAACTTGCCCTTGAGTGTAAAATATCATTCCATATCTTTTTCATTTAAACGGCGTTCATTATAATAAGATACCTGTTCAACAAGATAGTCATTATAAGGATAAACGTATGAATAATATACTGAGCCTATAAACGCAGAAAAAGTGAATTGTGACTCGATAGAACAGGCCAGTAAAGCTATTTTGTAGATTTACAAAAACTCTCACTTTACTTTATATGTCAGAACCTCAAATAATCTGTTAAAATGATCCATAATCTTTTCTCCCTCTTCTCTCAACCTTTAAAACCTCCTCTTTTCGAACCCGGTGAGCCTCGTTTCTGGGACGACCCATACATCTCGAAAAGCATACTCGAAGCCCACCTTAACCAGGCCCATGACGGGGCAAGCCGAAGAAATGCCGAGATCGAAAAAACAGTTTGCCATCTCATAACCTCAGGATTCCTGAAAAAAGGAGACAAAGTACTTGATCTTGGCTGCGGGCCAGGGCTGTACAGCAGCAGGCTGTGTTTTGAAGGCATGAAAGTAACCGGCATTGACCTTTCCAGACGGTCTATAGATTATGCGCGGGCTCAGGCTGAAAGAGATGGGCATGATATTGATTATATCTGTGCAGACTTTTTCAACATCGATTATGAAGGGACCTTTGATGCCGTTCTTCAGGTCTATGGAGAAATCTGTACCTTTTCCGATGAAAAACGTGACCTGCTCATGAACCTTGTTCACAGGGCACTTAAAGACAACGGAATTTTCATCTTCGATGCGTCCACAAGAGAGCTACGCATGCGGGAAGGGCTCAAAAACAGGTGGTATTTCTCTGAAGGTGGTTTCTGGAGACCGGGCAGGCACCTTGTGCTGGAAGAAGGATTTGATTATCCGGAAAATGATACCTGGCTAAATCAGTATATAATCGTGGATGAAGATGGGGAAGTAAAGGTCTACAGACTCTGGTTTCATGATTATTCCCTTGAGAAAATAAGCAGGGTTCTTGAGCAGAATGGGTTTAAAGTTGAACAGGCATGGAACAGTCTATCTGGAGAGTTCTACAGGAAAGGCGGAGACTGGATAGCGATAGCTGCAAGAAAAGTGTAGACGAATATGGAGAAATATACGATATAGATGTAGATAAGTTATTAAGTAGATAAGTTATTAAGTAGATAAGTTATCAAGTAGATAAGTTATCAAGTAGATAAGTTATCAAGTAGATAAGTTATCAAGTAGATAAGTTTCAGCCCACAATTGACGAAATGAGAAGTATAAAGTTTATTATGTCGTACCCACGCACTGTACAGGCTGGAAAGCCATAAACCGGTTTGCAGAAGCAATGCCAGAACAATTCCTGCTCAATACGGTCAGTACAACTTATGTATTCAATGAAAATTAACAGAATCCCTTAATAAGCATCTTAATTTGAGGAATTAAGTACACAAATTTTATCCTTTTAACAAATTTTAATATCCCTTTAACATAGCCATAAAAATCACCATTATCATACATGCGAAAGAAAAGGCAAGCACAAAGATTGCCTTTTTCTGTTCTTTTTCTCGTTCTCTGGATAGTTGATCTGGTACTCCTTTTATATACAGCACAAAAATTAATGGCACTAAGACTGATTCTATCCAGAAGAAATACTTAATGTCTTCATAAGATGTCATCCCAGTCATGATCAATAAGATTTGCGCAATTGTAAGCCATATTAGAACAATATATATTCTGAGAATAGTTTTAGAATCTGTCAACCATACAACACCCTTATTTATTAAGAAAATAATGTTTAAAAACTTTTTTATCTGAGTCCCGAATATTATCCCCAAGTTTGTAGTTCCTATTGGACAGTCTCAACCAAATACTTCAATCAACAATATTGACATGGGTTAATGCTGATCTTTGATAGGGAATATTATTGGTGTTTCAGATTATGAGGCTGTCTTCTTTATAATGATTCCAACGACATACCGAACTTTTGCCAGATTTGAATTGAGGAAAATCCCTTTTTTTACATCGCATTTTTCGCACAGCCTGCACAGGCGACCTGAACTTGACAAGCAGAGTATACCCACACTCTTTGAATATTACTAGAAACATGTCAACGGTTGATAAATCTCCGGTCACGCAATTTTCTGTCAACCGCAGACTATCAAAAGTTTATCTAAAATTATTTGGAAGTAATTCCATAAAGTAATTCCCTCAGTTTATGTAGAATAATAATTAAAATATGTAATATGAAGTAGCAAAAAAGAAATCAAAAGTATTAAATATTAGTTCGTAGTATAGTTAAGTGTCTCTACCAAACAGACACGAGTAGCATAACAGTGTCTCTCCGAATAGACACGATCTAAATCGCCTCCTAGATTGTTGAAAGCACCATAATCTCTTTTTGCCCCCTGCCTGCGAAGTAAAACAGACAGGGGCAGGGTGCTGAATAACTAATAAGAAATCAAGGGGCAGGGCGTTGAATAAAGAATCAAGAAATCAAATTTGAGGTGTTTTACCCGTCTGCAAGCCACGGAATATATTCTCTACACACTGCTTCTATTTGATAGAATATTTAAATTTAAGTATTCTTTTTGATGACGCGTTTTTTATGTTTTTTCGTATATAAATCTTCAATTATCTGATTATGAATATTTATTTGAAACTATGTCACATTACATTTTTCCGTGATTGATTATCTCATATTCTACACTATATACTTGAACTGAAAACAGAGGTTAAAACCCTCTAAAATCTAATTAAAGCTTTTTTGATTAAACTTTATTTACTAAATTGCTCTTTTTAGAGTAAAGTTATTAATGATTTATAAAAAGTGGAAAGTATTTTATACTCGGTCATACATTTTTAATAATACTTACACGGTTGAGCATAAGTCATCCGGCAAAACGTTAAAAATATCTAAAACGCGCACTTTCAAATAAATATAGGTTTGCTTTATTTTGGGCTCCAGGCGTGCGAGTATTATCAAATAATCCCTCCGAGATTCTTATTAAAAAATTACAGAAATATATTGAAATAAAAACGGTAGTTATAGAAGATGCTCTCGAAAATAAACTAAAACAATGCTGTTTGTTCAATTGGATAACATGTCAGGGGAATCATTATCCATAAACAACTTTGTATAAATTCTGAACTGTTTTTCTGTCCAGATTAAAGAAGATCAAATGCTGGTTTCTTTGAGATGTACTTCTGAATGATCAATACAGCGAAAGAGCTTATGCGATAAATGTTCAGGAGTAAGATGTACATGTCAGAAATATTAGATGACTCTTTTGAGCCAAAGGCAGTGCATGACCATTTTATGGAACTAACAAAAAAATATCACCCATCTGGTGAGGAGAACCTGGTTCGTGAGTATGTTATAGAGTGTGCCGAAAAGATAGAAGGTGTAAAAGTCATTCATTACGATTCAGGAGCTGAAGAGCCCGGAGAAAGAGTAATTGTCCTTCGTAGAAAGGGCTCAGGGGATTATGCCAGTGATCCTTATATCACTCTACAGGCTCACATGGATATGGTATGTTACCCTGACAGAACCATCAAATTCCCCTTACATGTCTTTGGTTATAACGATAATAATGCGAAGTGGATAAAAGCAGGAGATGAAAGCAGTGTCAACGATCCATCATTAGGTACCACCCTGGGCGCAGATGATGGAATTGGAGTAGCCACTATACTTGCCCTTCTGGAAGATGAGAACCTCAAAGACTACCCAATTGAGTGCTTATTTACTGTTCAGGAAGAAACCGATATGGGTGGAGCTGCAGGTTTTGACAAAAATCTCTTGATCGGTAGAAAGTACATAAATCTCGATGCAGAAGATGCAAATATAATTATTTACGGCAGTGCAGCAGGGCAGGATGTCCAGTTCGAAGGGAATGTTATCTTAGAAGCTGTTACAACTGATTTTATTACCCTGGAATTGTCGATCTCAGGGCTTCTCGGAGGGCATTCCGGTGTTGATATCAACAAAGGAAGACTTAACGCCATTAAAGTTATTACCGAGGCTCTTATCCGGCTTAACAAACGACTTACAAACCTTGATGGCACAGCAGGCAAATGTATTGCAGGCTATGACCTGCGCCTGATTTCATTGAATTCATTGAAAAAGGACGAAATAGAAAAGAAAAATCCAGTCGTAAACAAAATTCCAACCTGGGTTGTCGCGAGAATAGCTATTCCAAGAAGCGAGAAAGACAATTTTAAAAATGATTTTAAGGCATATATTGCCGCTTTAAAGAGACAGTTTCCTGAGGAGAAGAATTTTGAATGTAGTGTTGAAGAGGTAAGTTCTGAAGATGTGATTTCATTCCAGAAATCTCTTGATAAAGCGTCGACAGATGCACTTCTTTGCTTACTTCGGCAGATACCCCACGGCATCATCCGCATGATTCCAAAAATCACTGACGTTGTGGAGACATCAAGCAACCTGGCAGCTGTTAATTCATTTGGACTAGAGGAAGACAAAGTAGTAATTAAATCCTTAAACCGCAGCTCAGACGAAAATTCATTGGGTGAGCTTCTCCAAATTCAAGAAATCATAGGTAAAATCTTCAATTATCAAGTAAATGCAGAAAAAGCTTCTCCTATTTGGCAACCAAAAGACGAATCTGACCTGGTTGATAAAGCAGAAGATGTGTATAAGGATAAAGAACTATATGGCGATGAGACCAGAGCAACCGTAATCCATGCAGGCCTTGAATGTTGCTATATTGTAGAAAAATACGGCGACTCGATAGACTGCATTTCCATAGGGCCTACTATAGTAAACCCTCATACCGGAGGCGAACGCCTTAAGGCGGACACAGTGAAAACCTTCTACAAGGCAGTAAGCACTCTTATCCAGGAACTCTTTAAGAAAAGTGCATAACGCGTTAATTGGAAGCATAAACTCTGCATCCAATTGTTTCTTATTTTTTCTTTATTTTTCAAAGTAAGCTGGAAAAGGCAGAGTATTTTACAATTTGTTTTAGGAGTTAAAGTTATGATTTCGAAGAAAGTAAATCTGGAAACTTTAGATGAGTCTAAAAAGTATCGTGTTGGCGCATACAGTGCCAGATATATCCCAAAGGTCAAAGAAAAAGGAATTCCCAAATACGAATTCCCTGAAAAGGGGATGAGTCCGAGAGCTGCTTATCAACTGGTACATGATGAACAGAGCCTCGACGGCAATCCCTTCCTGAACCTGGCAAGTTTTGTCAACACATGGATGGAACCGGAAGCAGACAAGCTTGTCATGGAAAACATCAATAAAAATATCATAGATATTTTCGAATATCCTCAAACTGACAAAGTTATTCACAGGAATATTGTGAATATGCTTGGGCGCCTTTTTAATGGGCATCATACCGAATTCATGGGTACGGCAACAGCTGGCTCTTCAGAAGCCATAATGCTGGGTTTGCTGGCTCACAAATGGAGCTGGAAAAACTCAGGGCGAGGCACAGGCAAACCAAACATAATTTTTGGAAACGACGCTCACGTTTGCTGGGATAAGTTTGCCAAATACTTTGACGTCGAGGCTAGAAAAATTCCTATAGACAAAGATAAGCGTACAATTACGGCAGATGCTGTCTCAGAGCAGATTGATGAGAACACAATCTGTGTTGGTTGCGTTCTGGGAACAACTTTTACAGGAGAAATCGATCCTGTAAAGGATATTAATGATTTACTTTTGGGATACAAGAAAGAAAAAGGCTGGGACATACCCATCCACATAGATGCTGCAAGTGGCGGCTTCATATTGCCATTTACCGAACCTGATTTTGAGTGGGACTTCAGACTGGAAAGAGTAAAATCGATAAACGTTTCAGGACATAAATACGGATTGACTTATCCGGGCCTTGGCTGGCTTATTTTCCGTGACGAAAGTGACCTTCCCGAAGACCTGATTTTCCATGTGAACTACCTCGGAGAAATGGAAGATTCGTACACCCTGAACTTTTCAGGAGGCAGTGCGATGGTTGTGGCCCAATATTACAATATTTTAAGATTCGGAAGAGCTGGTTATACCGGAATAATGAAGAATATCCTTGAGGTTTCCCAGGATCTCGCCGAGAGGGTTGACAGACTGGGCCGTTTTGAAATGCTGAACAAAGGAGAAAGGCTTCCTATAATTGCTTTCAAACAAAAAAAGGAAACTGGTTATTCCCTGCAGCAGCTCTCGTACAAGCTAAGGGAGAAGGGCTGGATAGTTCCCGCCTACTGTCTTCCAGAAAATGCAGCGGATATCGAGATAATGCGCATTGTCGTAAGAGAAAACTTCACTTCGGACATGGCAGCAATTCTTGTTAACGATATTGAAAATGCATGTCAGTTTTTTGAAAATGGTAGAAAATCCGAAACAAAAAAACCCTGTCCACCTGATGATGGTATGGTCCATATTTGCTGAAAATTTGCACCTCAGCAAATTTATTTTTTAGAAAAAGATGATCTCCGAATATGATTACAAACCTAAAAATCAGAAGTAGAGAGGTGCCATTAATATGTCACGCAAACTTCCTGTTTTAATCATTGCCAGTGAAAAATATGGAGACGGATCTGTTTCCGACCAGGCAATGAAACGCCTTATAGAAGCAATTCATAAACTGGGCTATGAGACAACAATGACCACAACACCTGAAGACGGTTTGTCTCTTGTCGTTTCAGACCCGGGATTCGGATGTGTCTTTCTGGACTGGGATCTGCCAGGGGGATCTCACTTTAGCGAGCATGCAGCAGAGGACATTATAAAATCAATCCGTGCCAGAAACAAAAATCTCCCCATCTTCCTTATTGCGGAAAAAACACTTGTAGGTGACCTGCCCACCGAAGTGATCAGAGAAGTACATGAGTACGTCTACATGTATCAGGACACAGCAGCTTTCATTGCAGGCAGGATGGATTTCGCGGTCCGACGCTACTATGAAGCCCTTCTCCCACCATACTTCCACGAGTTAAAGAATTTCACCGAAGATGCAGCTTACAGCTGGGACGCACCTGGACATATGGGAGGTGTAGCTTATCTGAAACATCCTGTAGGAATGGAATTTCATAAGTTCTTCGGAGAGAATATTATGCGTGCCGATATCGGCATCTCAACTGTGGAACTGGGTGACTGGCTTGAACACATAGGCCCTCCATATGAGTCCGAATGTAATGCAGCGCGTATCTTCGGAGCGGAATACACTTTCTATGTGCTCGGGGGTTCCTCTACATCGAACAGGATCGTCTGCCAGGGGGCAATAGGCGCAGGAGAAATGGTGGTTGTGGATAGAAATTGCCACAAGTCTCTCAACCATGGGCTGACCATTAGTGGAGCACGAGCAGTTTACCTGAAACCCACACGCAATGGTTATGGCATGATAGGGCTCATACCCCCAGGCTGTTTCAAGCCCGAATATATAAGAGAACTAATCAAAGACAGCCCACTGGCTACTGATGCAATATCCAGCGACCCTTCTTATGCTGTTGTGACCAACTGTACATATGATGGGTTCTGCTATGATGTAGACCACGTAGTTGAACTGCTGGGCAAGAGTGTTCCCAGGATTCATTTCGACGAGGCCTGGTATGCCTATGCCAAATTCCACCCTCTCTATAGAGGCCGCTTTTCGATGGGTGTTCCAGAGAATGATAATCTGCCTACACTCTTTGCTGTACAGTCAACTCATAAGATGCTGCCTGCTTTTTCTATGGCCTCGATGATTCATCTCAGGGTCAATCCGAAAAGAGCTCCTCTGGAGTTTGATCAGTTCAATGAGGCATTCATGATGCACGGAACTACTTCACCTTTCTATCCTATGATTGCTTCTATTGATGTGGCCACTTCAATGATGGACGAACCTGCCGGCCCAACAATGATGCAGGAAACTGTTCTGGACGCTATAGGCTTGCGTAAAGCAATTGCCTCGGTAGCCAGAAAACTTGCGGCAGAAGGCGGACAGAATAGCTGGTTTTTCTCCTGTTATCAACCCGAGAATGTCTCAGATCCGAGAACAGGGGAACAGTTTAACTTTGTGGATGCACCTGATGAGCTCCTTGCAAATGAGTCCTCCTGCTGGATGCTAAAACCAGGGGACAGGTGGCACGGATTCAAAGATGATTGCCTCGATGAGGATTACTGTATGCTCGATCCTACCAAAGTGACAATTATATGTCCGGGTATCAGTCCAGAAGGTCAAATTTCGGATTGGGGAATTCCAGGAGCCATCCTGACACGCTTTCTGGACTCACGTCGGATTGAGATTGCAAGGACAGGGGATTACACTGTGCTTGTGCTCTTCTCAGTAGGGTCAAGTAAAGGTAAATGGGGCACTCTTCTTGAAGCCCTTATTGAATTTAAACGTCTCTATGACAGTGGAGCGGCTGTCTCTGAAGTCATTCCTGATCTGGTCGCCGAATATCCGGAAAGCTATAGTCTGAACGGCGATAAACCCATGACTCTCAAAGACCTCTGCCAGAAAATGCATGAAGAAATGAGAATACTTGATCTTCCTGGCCTGCTGAATGAAGCCTGTGATACTATCCCGGAAACCGTGCTCTCTTCTGCCGAAACCTACCAAAAACTCGTCCGTGGGAAGACAGAAAAACTCAAAGTCGAAGAAGTAGAAAACCGGGTTTCCGGACATCTACTGGTGCCTTATCCTCCAGGAATACCAATCCTGATGCCAGGAGAACGCCTTGGAAATAAGGAAAGTCCGCACATCAAGTTTTTGCTGAACCTTCAGGAATTCAGCCAGAGATTTCCGGGTTTTGGGCATGAGATTCACGGAATCGAGGTCGATGAGAAAGGCATTTTCTGGATGCGCTGTGTGAAGAAAGAAATCCGTAAAACTGAAGAAATAATTTGGGAAAAGAAAGAAAAAAGAAGTTTCACTTCTACTCTTATCCACAGACAAATGACTCGTCCGCGCTCAGTTATGAGATCATTCAAAAAGGGCCGTTCCTAATTGGTAAAAAGAAAGGGATGAAAGGGAAGCTGAAAGCTGTAAAGAAGGCTGAAAATTTTGAATTTTAATGAGTTTTTTGGAAACTGTGCCTAACAAACGTTACACATCCTGAAGTTCAGAAGAATTGTAGCCTTTTAAAAGGCTACAAAAATTGAAAAACTATTTTTTGTTAGGCCATTTTTTGAAATGAATCTGTTCTCCATACCTCTATATGTAAGCCAATTTTGGTAATATCCTCCCTCTATTTGCACATTAGCGTGCCAAATTTCAGGACATTTTACAAGGAATGAGCACACTTGAGAACTAGCAAAATGACTATGAGATAGATAGTGAACTAATTGGAATATCGACTTAAAAATTGTACAGTTTTATGTTTTTTCTTTTTATATATTTGTTTGAATATGAGTCAAGGCATGTGCTCAAATAAAATACTTGTGACCGAATCATCCAACAATCAAAGACCAAAAAATAATTGCAGACACGAAGTAAATATAAAAATTGCATATGTTCGAGAGTTTGCACATAAAACTTATAAGAGGGTTAACTAAAAGTAGTTTATGGAGTTCAAAAGTACTTTCCAGGTAACCCGAACTCCATAAAACACGCCCTAAGAGGTAGTAATCGTGTTAGCTTTGCTCATATTTAAGCTTGTCTGATTCTGCCTCCTGGGGTAAAATAAGAGAAAAAAAGATGAAAAGAATTCTAACAAAATATATTTTGCTGTTGTAGATCAGAATGAATTGGTAACCAAAAAACTCCAGCAATGGCAGAAGGAATAACAGATCACATATGGAGTTTAAAGGAATTACTAACATTTAGAGTTCCTGTTCAATAACTTAGGGACACGACCAAATGTGGAATATAGGGAAATAAAATTGAAATATATATCAGAATTTTTAAGAAATTTGAAGAGATTCTTAAAAATTCTTAAAAATTGAAAAAAGTTATTAGAAGTTCTCAGTAATATAATCCACCATAGACTCGAAAACCCGCAGACCATCGTCTGAGCCCAGGATTGACTCGGATGCTCTTTCCGGATGGGGCATGAGACCTAAGATATTTCTTGAAGTACTTACAATTCCTGCAATATTTTCTAGAGAACCATTAGGATTAGCTGCATCCGTTACTTTTCCGTTTTCATCCACATAGCGGAAGACAACCTGCTCGTTTTCGTCAAGCTCGGCCAGAGTTTTCTCTTCGGCATAGAACTGACCTTCCATATGGGCAATAGGCATTCTGATAACTTCGCCTTTCCTGAACTTTGAGGTGAAAGGCGTATCAACGGTCTCTACCCTGAGGTTAGTCCAGTGGCAACGGAATTTCGGGTACTCGTTAGTTGTCAGAGCACCCTCAAGCACCCGGGCTTCGGTAAGAATCTGAAAGCCGTTGCAGATCCCAAGCACAGGCTTACCTTCGGCTGCGAGTTTTTTTACTGAGTTCATTATTGGAGTGCGGGCTGCAATTGCTCCTGCCCTGAGATAGTCTCCGTATGAGAAGCCTCCAGGGACGACGACTCCGTCAAAACCTGTCAGATCTTCCTGCTTGTACCAGACAGTCTCGGCTTCCACACCCACAACGTCTTTAAGGACATGCAGGACGTCCTGGTCGCAGTTTGTGCCTCCGAACTGAAGTATGGCAATTTTCATTTTTTTCCCTCAATTTTCAAAGCTTTGGCTTTTTCTTATGCCTCAATCGCTTATCCACACGCCTCAGTTAAGTTCCTTGAGCTCAATTGTATAATTATGGATAATTGGGTTTGCAATAAGTTTCTGGCACATCTCGTCAACTTTCTGGTTTGCAATCTCGGCAGACTCGGCCTCAAGCACGATTTCATACAGCTTTGCGGTCTTTACGCTACTGACCTGGTAGCCAAGTTGTCCGAGAGCCCTTTTTGCGGTAGTGCCTTCAGGGTCAAGCATACCTGCTTTCTGTTCAATTCTAACTGTTGCCTGGTACTGCATTTATAAGCCTCAATTTTAAATTTTGAAATTAACTGAATGTCTCCGCTTTTCGGGACTCGAATGCGGGATTAAATAAGATAGGTAAATAATTCTCAGTTTGCACCATACTAATTATAAGGTATTTGATTTATTTTTTGGCAAGAATTATAGTGTTAGGTTTTCCTAATGTGTCTTTTGTTTATTTTTGGGCGTCAGCTGGTTTTTATCGCCTTACCAGCGCCGATTTCAAGGGAAATAAGGATAAAACATATTTAATCTTATGGGTTTCAGTTTGTTTTGGCTGCCGGCTGGCTGAGTGCTAAAAATAGAGATTTTGATTAAGTCATGAATGCTTATAGGCTCTGTGACTGCTCCCCTCCTTGAAATAAGGGACATCTATCGGTTTTACGAACAGACTGCAATCCCAGTCTGAGAATATTAATAGAAGCATTAAGATCACGGTCAATAGATAAGCCACAGAAAGGACAGTTATGTACTCTTTCTGACAGGTCTTTTTCTACCAGCATTCCACAATTTGAACACATCTTTGAAGTATTCTTTGGATCAACAAGTATTACTTTTCTACCAGCGTTCTCAGCTTTGTAGGAAGTATAAGTTACAAGTTTATTCCAAGCCGCATCAAGTATGTGTTTAGCCAGATTGTGATTTTTCGACATGTTCTTAATGTTAAGATCTTCAAAACAGATTATGCCGTAATTATCAATGAGTTCTTTACTGAGTTTTTGAATAAAATCTTTTCGTTTGTTTGCGAGCCGTTCATAGACTCTACACAGCGTTTTAAGGCATTTCTTTCTTTCAGGTGTTCCTTTTTCAGCTTTAGATAACTTCCTGTTAGCTCTTGCTAGTGCATCTTCTTCTTGAATGTAGAATCTAGGATTGGGAACATAAGTTCCATTTGATAATGCAGCAAAGGTGAGAATTCCAACATCAATACCTACGGATTTGTCAGAATGTTCAAGTGGTTGATAAGTTTCAACATCAGTAAGGATTGATACAAACCATTTTCTGGTAGAAGTTCTCCTGATAGTTAGGAACGTTTAATGTTACCTTCAAGTGGTCTGTGCAACTTGATTTTTATATCACCTATTTTAGAGAGGGTTAAGATGTTACCGTTTAAGGAAAAACCTGATTGCAGATAAGTGATGCTATCATACCAACCTAGTGTCGAGTCAAACACAAAATGTCGTATAAAATCGATTGCAATTACTCGGGATCATTGAATCCTTGATGATTGACTCGACACTAGGACTTACGCACTTGAGGACCAAAATCAATTACGTCAAAGACTGTAGATTAAAGTCACGTTTTAGACAGTTAACGGTCTGATGCTGTTGATTCTTCAGTTCGACTGCGTAAGTCCTACAACCTTTACCTTTAAATCTTGGATAAACTGCTTTCTCGCCAGCTTTTACCCTATGGAAGAAGGCTTGAAATGCAAGACTGACTCGCATAGTTACATCTTGAAGAGTATGGGAGTGAACAGTTTTTAGTTCTGTTTTTTCTTTTTTCCAGACAGGAATCATCTTTTTAGAATCATAATAACTGATTCTCTTCTGTTCAGATTCCCATGCGTTTTTTCTTAGTGCCAGGGTTTCGTTATAGACCTATCTACAAAGTTCCAAAGTAGAATTAAGCTTTGTAATCTGTGATTTTGTTGGATAGATTCTATAACGAGTTACTTTAGGCATAGCACAGAATAATGTAACTTTATCTATAAAAGTAACTATGTATAGGTTGATGGCTATATCCCGCCATTAAAATGATGGGGATTAGCCTTAGACGCTCCTAAAAATTAAAACTTATTTTAAAAATCCAAATATTTTACTGGCCTCTGGGGCAACAAGTCTTACTTTAAAAAGACATAGATGGCTACATCATGCCGAAGTTTACTGGATAAAGGATACGTTTGCTGAAGTTTAATCTACCGAGCGATAAAACTAAGGATAAAACTACTTAAGAGGTCATTTCAGTCAATTATGAAGGTTTTGTGTGAGTTTTAAGGAGACAAAAAATAAAAAAATAACTTTGGGAAGCTTCAACTTCCCTTGTTTCTTACTTCCCTTGTTTCTTATTACTCAGACTTAGTTCAGTATCTGATTAATTTTGCTGTAAAAATCTATAATAACACTAGTTGCCTCATTGTCCATGTTCAGCTGAAAAGTTCGGATTTGCTTACCCAGGGGTTTTTCCTGAACAATGCCTGAAAGAACCAGAGGTGTAATAACCCTTGATACGCTGGAATGAGACAGGCCAGTTTCTTCGGCTATCCCTGAAAGATAGGTTGGTTCGTTCTGGTTTTCGATCAGGTTCTTAAGAACTGTCATCTGTGCGGTTTTTCCAAATATTTTTTCCATTGAATCCATTAATATCATCTCAGAGGTGGCTATTCTCTATAAGTGATTTCCAGCTCCAATAACTGTTGACGGTTAATAAACTTATCTTCTAATTTAATAGGTTAGAGATCTGTACAAATACTCTTAATATTTGGATACTCTACTCTATTGAGAATGTTTAATCTCTCTAACTTAGCTTCAAGCGCGTAAGTCGTATATATAGTATAACTTTTATCCTCATTACGAAATTTTATGGAGTTTAACATGAGAAGCGATATCATCAAAGAAGGACCGGAAAGGGCTCCCAATCGCTCACTTCTAAAAGCGACCGGAGTCACAGATTCCGAGATGAGAAAACCGTTTATTGCAGTTGTTAATTCCTGGAACGATATAATTCCTGGCCATATGCACCTGAACAAACTTGCTGAGGCTGTAAAAGCCGGAATCAGGAATGCCGGAGGAGTTCCTTTTGAATTCCATACCATAGGAGTCTGCGACGGAATTGCAATGGGACATGAGGGTATGAAATATTCCCTCCCTAGCAGAGAAATTATTGAAGATACAATTGAACTGATGGTTAAAGCTCATCAGTTTGACGGTATGGTCCTTATTCCTACATGTGACAAGATCGTGCCAGGTCACCTTATGGCAGCAGGTAGACTTGATATCCCTGCAATTGTTGTAACCGGAGGGCCTATGCTCCCTGGATACATTGATGACAGTTACAAGGATTTCATCTCAGTCTCCGAAGGGGTAGGAGCTCATAGGATAGGCCAGATTTCAGACGACGACCTCAAAAGGCTTGAAAATTTTGCATGTAATGGAGCCGGGTCCTGCGCAGGGATGTTTACCGCAAATACTATGGCCTGTATGACCGAAGCGCTTGGTCTAAGCCTTCCAGGCTGTGCCACTGCTCACGCAGTGGATGCAAAAAAAGTCCGAATTGCCAAGGAATCCGGTGAGCGGATCGTCGAAATGGTTAAAGAGAACCTGACTCCCAGAAAGATTGTCACTTTTAAATCTTTTGAGAACGCTATCATGGTGGACATGGCCATTGGAGGGAGCACGAACACTACCCTGCATCTTCCTGCCCTTGCCCATGAATTAGGGCTGCATCTCCCTCTTGAGAAATTTGATGAACTGAGCCGGGCTACTCCTCACCTGATCTCGCTTCGTCCGGGAGGGTCAAGCTTTATGTTGCATTTTGACAGAGCAGGTGGAGTTCAGGCAATTATGCAGAGACTTTCTTCTAAACTCCATCTGGAACAACTTACTGTTAACGGCAAGACTATCGGGGAAAACCTGAAAGAACTGGACATTGTTAATCCGAAGCTTAATAAAGAAATTATAGGAACTCTTGAAAATCCAATTCATGCTCAGGGAGGAATTGCAGTCCTGAAAGGCAGTCTTGCTCCTGGAGGCTCGGTTGTAAAACAGGCTGCAGTTGATCCAGGGATGCATGTTCATACAGGTCCTGCGCGGGTTTATGACGGCGAAAAAGCTGCTATGGAAAGTATCCTTGCGGGCAATGTGAAACCTGGAGAAGTTGTTATTATACGATACGAAGGTCCTAAAGGTGGCCCTGGAATGCGGGAAATGCTTGCAGCCACAGCCGCACTTGGAGGTATGGGCCTGCTGGAATCAGTTGCTCTGATAACTGACGGACGCTTTTCTGGAGGTACTCGTGGACCCTGCATCGGGCATGTCTCCCCTGAGGCTATTGAAGGAGGGCCAATTGCTCTTGTGAAAGATGGGGATATGATCGAAATCAATATTCCTGAAAGAGCCCTGAACCTGAAAATTTCAGACGAAGAACTTAAGCAGCGGAAAGCTGTTTTTGTGCCTCCAAAAACTGAGATCACAGGTTACCTTTCCAGGTACCAGCGCTCAGTCCATTCCGCAAACACAGGCGGGATAGTTGACTAAGTTGCCTGATTATGTTTAGAAGTATTACGTGTTTGGAGAGCTTTTTTCTCCATTATTTTTTTAATTATTTCTTACTTCAAGTGCTTTTAGAGATATGATTTTAGTACTTTCCTGTACACCATTCAATCTCTAAGTCTATGGCTTAAACTTTAACAGATAAATAGTAACCCAAATAGTTTAAATAGAAATTTGATGTAAGTACAATATATATAACAGTGTGAATATTATACCCATATTACCTTTAGGGTTTTAAAAAAATAAGTCATATAGTAGACGACAAATATGAATAAATTAATTGTACTGTTGATGCTCTTTGCGGTTGTGATTTTAACAGCTGGCTGTATTGAAGGTAGCAAGACAAATGTCACGAATACTCAGGAAGCCCTGGAAAATTCTACGAATTCTCAGGAAGCTCAGGAAAACAGTACTGTTGTAGAAATTACCCAACTGGATCAGATAAATACATCTCTCAAAAAAGGACCTGTTCTTTTGAAACTCGGAGCTGAGTGGTGTGAAGAGTGCCAGGACTTAGAGGCTGTCTTAAAATTCAAATCATTTATACAATTGGATAATAGGCAACGTTCCGTTTAAATTCATATTACACACTCGATGTATAAAATCAAACACAATAAACATCATGGTTTAAACTTTCGTTTTGGACATTAACAGTTTGACACTCCGTTTATCAATTCAAATGCATAAGTCCTATCCCAATTATAGAACCAAATTTAATTTTAAGACACGCTCTTAAACCCTATTTTGGCTCAGGTTGCAACAGATTATGCAGGTAGAGCCACAGTTATGACCGTAGATATAGATAAAAGTCAGAAACTTGCTGATTACTTTGGAATATATGTAATCCCGGACTCTTCTGTAATTGTAGGAATTGAAAACGGAAAATATGTTTATATGCAAGAGGATGGGAACGTTACTACTGAAAGATCAACGGCCAGGATTCTAAAAATAGAGGGTAAAGAAGTATATGAAAATGTTCTGGATCTAGCTCTCCAGAAAGAAAAAAGTTAAATCTAATTAAATTTTACAGCCAAAACCACATTTCCCTCTTCTTTTTAAATACAGCGTAGAGAACCAAAACTAATTTCAGGAATGCTATCTATTTGTGCTCTAGTACAATTTTTCCCCCAACTCATAAAGCTTTGGAACTATCATTCCATTATCAGAAACTCGTTCGATTACTTAGAGCCCGGCATTCAGAAAAGTAATCTTGAGGCTTGGAATTAACTCAATATAATACCTGAGCCGGATTTCTTGTGGAGCATGTGTAATAATTACTTTTTGAATTTTTGCTTTTACTGTGGCTTGACTCCTCCCCTATCATCCTTTGAGCTTGATATTAAAGGATGACAAGATGTTAAAAGGTTGAATAATCTCATTGCCAAAATTTTTAGTAGAGCCCTTCTTTGGCATCTCCATTTTGAGGTCATTATACAGTGTTTGCGTGTGTGGCCAAATACCAGAGGAAGGTCTGTGGAAAGACCTGTTAGGTCTGGCTTCCTTAAACCGCATACCATAAAATTGCAAATAAAAATCATCTGCTTCCTTTCTCAGGTCAACGTCAAGTTTTCCGGGATGCAACTTATCTGCTATGTACATTAGTCCCAATATCCAGCGAGGGCTTCCGAAATCCCAGGAAGGCGGAATTTCATAGACCCGATGCTGTGTCACAGCATCGGCATGTATTCCATATTTCTGGCACAGGGCATAGAACTCATCGAGAGGACGAGAAAGGAAACCGGAGACAAAAATAACCCCCGGATTGTGCTCATTGATAAAGGAAGGGGAAACGCTTACACCCAGTTTACCTTCCTTTTGAAGCTGCTTATTGATACTCACACCACCGGAAAATGTCACAAGGTTATTTTCCATTCTGTCGGCATTCAGGGCAAAGAAAGGAGATCCCATGCAATAATACACATAATAACTACTTTTTCCTGCTGAAAGATTCTGAACAATTTTCAAGCGCTTATGAATGAAAGAAACAAGCTCTTCTCCTTTTTCCGGCATATTAGCTTTTTCAGCAATAAACTTGATGAACTCCAGATAAGAGTACGGCTGACGTATCATATCATGTATTTGCGTAAGGGTTTTGGGGTTTGAGACTTTACTCCAGACATCCATTAATTTATCCTCGCCCCAGATATCCATTAGTTTATAATCGTCCAGTACTCCCAGACATGTAAGTACTGCATGAACCATACTGAAAGCCTGACTTGTATTGTAGCTGTCCATTAAGCCCACTTCACTGAAAACTTCTGTGGTAGCTTTTCCCTGAACTGGAATGCGGCCACCGCAGCTACATTTATGACTTACCCAGGGTTTTACAAGTCTGGAACCAAAAGGCCTGTGAAATTCCCGCTCTATTAGGAGACTGCCACATTCAGGACAGTATGTGTTTAATAGTTCCGTGCCTGGCGAATTAAAGAGGTAGACAAAATCCAGATATCTGCGCAAGTCAAAACATATTTTTTCCGCGTCTCCCACTGATGGTTCCAGTTCTATCGGAGCATAGCCGAAGGGAAGGAATCTCATGACATGCAATGGAATAGTAGAAGAGATGTCAGAAACTGCCTCTGCGACTTTTATAACATCATCTTCATTTCCCTTTGAATAAGCAACTGAAGTTTCAACATGCACTCCCATGTCAAAAAGCCTGGAAATGTTGCGAAAAACAGGAGCTGATGAAGTAACTCCACAATTTCTATAACTTCTGTCAGAATAACCTTTAATTCCCACGTTCACAAAGTTAACAAGCTGTCCAAACTCTTCTAAAGTCTCATCTGTGAAATAGCAGTTGGTTGAACAACCTACAAGTAAACTTTTTTCCTGTGCCTGTACTGCAAGGTCCCTGAAAAGATAGTAATTAGCAACAGGATCATTTAGTGTCGAAACTACGCCCAGAAACTCCTGCTGTAAGGCCTGTTTCACAACTTCGGATGGACTGAGTGAAGCCTGTTGAGTGGAAGGCCTACTTGATGCTGGCATCCGTGCCATACAACCAGTACACTGGAAATTACATCCTTTACTGAAAATTTGCAGGAACTTGCCTGCAGGATAGAAATGATGTAAAGGGACTGCTTCTATTGAAATTGGATATGCTCCCAGATATCCCATACCAGGGTACTGGATTATAGTATTGCCAGTGCTTACATAAGTGCCACATCTGCCCATACTATGCTTATTGATTTCGCACCTGACTTCGCATATATTGCATTGCATTTAACCTCCCTCAAATAATACCACAATAAAGCCAGAGTCATCCTGAACTATACAGCAGGGAATTTCTTTGTTTTCCAGTTTGCGTATAATTTGAAGTTTTTATAACTGAGGCATTTTTGAATTAGTACTATATTCTGGAAAGAACTGTATTTATTTTTTTGCAAATTAATACGTTTAACTTCTTTTTTACCTAAAACACAATCGCTAACCATTTATTTAGTTTTAAGCGTTATGTCTATTTTTACATATTGACATAATATAGTTTATCAATATGGTATGCACCAGGATTTAACAGTTTATTATTCTCTTATTTTTATGTCAAAACACCGCATCTCTATGATTTGATGGTTTGACCGTTGTGCATATATATACATAACGGTTCGAGGTTTCAGATTATTAAAGGTGGCTTCTTACACTCAGTGGCACCAGTCACAAAACCGTACTAAATGTTTATAAATATAACCTCAAATTTATATATGAGTTGAAAATTTTTTTCCGTTTATAAAATAATAAATGGCAACAAATATTGTTTTTACAAAAACAACTTATTAAATAATATATCTAATAGTGTATTTCTAATTAACAAATTAAAAATTATGATACTGAAAATCTATATATAATATCAAATAGGAAGTAAGAATCTGTATTCCGCTAAATAAGGTATTGTTATGTATATCTAAACATAACAAAGATATAAAAGAATTTAAAATGTGTCGAATGGAGTACACAATACAAGAAAACTGGCAAAAAGGAGTGTTATGTAAAAAGAAACATATTTCATACAAAAATAATATAAAATGTATAAATTTGAGCAGGCAACATAAGAAATCCAGTAACTTTGCATAGAAATTCAACTAGCGGTTCAAAATATGAAGTTCAAAGAAACAAATGAATTTCTGAGCAAAGTTTGCGTAAATACTGAAGGAGTGTAAAATGACAAGAAAAATTGCTTTCTATGGAAAAGGTGGAATCGGAAAGTCCACCACTCAACAAAATACTGCAGCTGCTATGACATATTATCATGGCAAAAAAGTTTTCATTCACGGTTGTGACCCCAAAGCTGACTGTACTCGTCTTGTGCTCGGTGGGGTAGCTCAAACTACGATAATGGATACTCTAAGGGAGCTTGGTGAGGATGCTGTTACAGCTGAAAATGTCATCAATACCGGTTTTGATGGAATAAAATGCGTTGAGTCCGGTGGTCCAGAGCCCGGTGTTGGCTGTGCTGGCCGGGGAGTTATCACGGCAATTAATCTTATGGAGGAAATGGGAGCCTATTCTGAGGATCTGGATTTTATTCACTTTGATGTATTGGGCGATGTTGTCTGCGGTGGTTTTGCAATGCCTATTCGGGAAGGAAAAGCCCAGGAAGTATATATCGTTGCTTCTGGAGAAATGATGGCTACTTATGCAGCAAATAACATCTGTAAGGGCCTGTTGAAGTATGCAGAGCAAAGCGGGGTGAGATTGGGGGGAATTATTTGCAACAGTCGTAAGGTGGATAATGAGCTGGAAATGATGGAAGAGTTTGTCTCTGCACTGGGAACGCAGCTGATACATTTTGTACCGCGTGACAATATTGTTCAAAAAGCAGAGTTCAATAAAAAGACAGTTGTGGAATTTGACCCAAAATGTAATCAGGCACTTGAATACGGCAAACTTGCCAAGAAAATTATTGAAAATGATTCTTTCGTGATCCCAAAACCAATGAGTATTGATCAACTGGAAAAAATGGTCGCAAGATATGGTCTTATGGACTAATTTAAGGAGAAATGAGCAATGAAAATGATCCGTGCCATAGTACGTCCTGAATGGACTGAAGAAGTAACTGACGGACTTGCAGAAGCCGGTTATTACTCCCTTACAAAAATAAACGTTTTCGGAAGAGGGAAGCAAAAAGGGATCACTGTTGGGGATGTGCATTACGATGAGCTTGCAAAAACAATGATCATGATGGCTGTAGAAGATGAGGCTGTTGACGAGGTAATAAAAATCATTTCCGGAAAAGCATATACCGGCAACATGGGAGATGGAAAAATCTTTGTGAGCACGGTTGAAGATGCATACACGATTAGCTCGGGCGCAAAAGGATTATGAGTAGTAATTCTGAAAGCCGGGAATTTTGAACACCTGGAGGGTTCCGCATGAAAGAAGTTACTGCGATTGTTAGACCTAACAAGATGTCGGCTACGAAAGACGCATTGGATAAAATCGGCTTTCCTGCAATGACAGCAATTCCAGTTTTAGGAAAAGGTAAGCAAAGAGGCATCTCGGGAGAGCTCAATTTTGGAATACAACCAAAGCTGCTTGCTAAAAGGTACAGTACCGGTATGAAATACATACCCAAAAGACTTCTGAGTGTAGTTGTGAATGACAAAGAAGTGGATCAGGTGATTAAAACCATTATTGAAGTAAATCAAACTGCCCAGATTGGTGACGGAAGGATTTTTGTCGAGTCGATTGACGAGGTTATTCGGATCAGGACTGGCGAAAAAGGGGAACTAGCTTTAAAATAAACAGATACGGGGCTTATAAAATGCCGTTAAAACTATTCTGTTGCGATGAATGCATACCTGAACGCGAAAATCATGTTTACATTAAAGGGGAAGGGGAAGATACAACTGATTTTCTCCCACTTTCAAATATTGAAACAATACCCGGCTCATTATCAGAAAGAGGTTGCAGTTATTGCGGAGCAAAACTCGTTATTGGTGGAGTAATTAAAGACTGTATTCAGATGATACATGGACCTGTAGGATGTGCATATGATACCTGGCACACGAAAAGGTATCCCAGCGACAATGACAACTTTCAATTAAAATATGTTTGGTCGTCGGACACAAAAGAAAAGCATATTGTTTTCGGAGCTGAGAAGCAGCTCAAAAAAGCGATCAAAGAAGCTTTCAAAGAATTTCCAGAAATCAAGCGAATGTTTGTCTACACGACCTGTACAACCGCATTGATAGGAGACAACCCCAAAGCAGTATGTCATGAGGTTGAGGAAGAACTTGGAGATGTCGATATATTCGTTGTCGAATGCCCAGGGTTCGCTGGCGTCAGCCAGTCAAAAGGACATCATGAGCTGAACATCGGCTGGATGAGAGATAAGATCGGAACACTTGAACCTGAAATTACAAGCGAATACACAATTAACGTCATCGGTGACTACAATATTCAGGGAGATACCTACGTACTGCAAAGGTATCTTGATAAAATGGGAATACAGGTCATTGCACACTTTACCGGAAACGTAACCTATGATCAATTGCGCTGCATGCATAGAGCAAAGCTGAATGTTGTCAACTGCGCTCGTTCTGCCGGTTACATAGCCAACGAGCTTAAGAAAAAATATGATATTCCAAGAATGGATGTTGATACCTGGGGGTTTGAATATATCAAGGTAGCACTGAGAAAGATCGGAGCGTTCTTTGGACTGGAAGATAAGGCTGAAGAAGTAATTGCAGAAGAGGTTGCAAAATACGAAGGAAAACTTAACTGGTATAAGGAACGGCTCAAAGGAAAAAAGGTCTGTATCTGGACTGGTGGGCCAAGACTCTGGCACTGGACAAAAGCTCTTGAAGATGATTTAGGTATGGAAGTTGTTGCAATGTCTTCTAAATTTGGTCATCAGGAAGACTTTGAGAAGGTTATTGCCAGGGGAAGAGTCGGGACGATTTATATTGATGATGGAAATGAACTTGAGTTTTTCGAAGTACTTGATAGTATCCACGCTGATATTATTTTTACCGGGCCCAGAGTTGGAGACTTAGTCAAAAAACTGCACATTCCATACATTAACGGACATGCATATCACAACGGTCCATACATGGGCTTTGAAGGCGCAGTAAACATGGCGAGAGATATGTATAACGGAATTTATTCTCCGATGTGGAGTTTAGCTGGAAAAGATCCGAGAGTGGTGCAGGAATTATGAAAGAAAAAATCGAGGAAGTGACAGGCCTTATTCAGGAACAGTGTTTATGGCAGTTTTTTTCAAGAAGCTGGGACCGGGAGGAAAACATTGAAGGTATTATGACAATGACCAGCAAGATTCTGAACGGAGAGAAAATAAATCTTGTAACGCCGGCAGATAAAGCGTTTTATTCCGATGCAAAATTTTTGGCTGCGGAGATTCAGAAAAAAATGCCCTGGCTCTCCGAACTCGACAAGTCAGGAGTACTGGAACTAATTGAAGGCGTCAAAGAAAGACTGCTCTATATTGCTGTAAAAAAATCACGTAACTGCGAACTGAACTTGTCAAATTACTAAATAAAAGGCGGTAAAAAAGATGTCGTGTGAGCTGATGTTGAAAGAGCGAACAGGAATCATTAATCCAATGTATACCTGTCAGCCTGCAGGTGCCCAATTTGTGGGAATTGGTATAAAGGATTGCATTCCGCTTGTACATGGCGGTCAGGGTTGCAGCATGTTTGTCAGGTTGTTGTTCGCTCAGCATTTCAAAGAAAATTTTGACATTGCGTCTTCTTCTCTGCATGAAAGCGCCGCCGTTTTCGGGGGCGCAATAAGGGTAGAAGAAGCGGTTGAAGCACTTGTTGCGAGGTACCCTCAGCTGAGGATCATACCTATAATAACTACTTGCTCTACAGAAACAATTGGAGACGACATTGAAGGTATAATCCGGAAAGTAAACAAGGATATTAAAGAAAGACATCCTGACAGAGATGTGAAGCTCATAGCTGTGCATACGCCAAGCTACAGCGGGAGCCAGGTGACAGGTTACGATACGGCAATTAGCGCGGTTGTAAAAGCTCTTGCAAAAAAAGATGAGCCTTCCGGAAAGCTGAACATATTTACTGGATGGGTCAATCCAGGAGATGTTTCTGAAATTAAGCATATATTATCTGAGATGCAGGTTGACGGAAATATACTTCTGGACACCGAGACCTTTGACGCTCCTATTATGCCTGACAAATCGGCATTCGCATATGGAAATACAACCATTGAGGAAATAGCCGATTCTGCCAATGCTCTCGGGTCAATTGCATTAAGCCGTTATGAGGGAGCAAATGCTGCAACATATTTAAAAAATAACTTCGGCGTGCCTTCGGTTGTAACTCCAACCCCTATAGGCATAAACAATACCGATATTTTCCTTAAAAATATCAGCAAGCTTACCGGCAAACCCATACCAGAATCACTGGTTGTTGAACGCGGAAAAGCAATAGATGCGATTGTAGACCTTGCTCATATGTTTTTCGCGAATAAGAAAGTAGCCATTTTCGGCAATCCGGACCTTGTCTTCGGTCTTGCGCAGTTTTGTCTGGAATGTGAACTTGAGCCTGTGCTTTTACTTTTGGGTGACGATAATACACTGTATAAAATAGACCCAAGGCTCGAATCACTTAAAGAAAAGGCAAATTGCGATATAAAAGTGATCTGGAACGCTGATTTATGGGAACTGGAAAGCCGTGTCAAAAACAAATCCATAGACATTGATTTAATTTTGGGGCATTCAAAAGGTCGATACATTGCAATAGATAATGATATCCCCATGGTCAGGATAGGCTTCCCGACCTTTGATAGAGCAGGGCTGTGGAAATATCCAGTAATCGGATACAAAGGAGCAGAATGGTTAGCTGAAACAATTGCCAATACGATTTTTGCATCCATGGAAAGTAAGCATGACAGAGAATGGATAATCAATGTCTGGTAAATGAAAGGAGGCAAAAAAATGGAGAATTATCTGGTAGTTGCAGCATTTGTCATAGCGGAATTGTTGGGAGCTTTAATTTATTTCAAAACAGAAGATTCTGTGAAAAGAACGTTGTTGACCTGTCTTGGACTTGGCTTTGCCATTGCAGTGGTTCTTCTGGATATTATCCCGGATGCTACTGAGGATTTTTCAGCAGGATACTGGTTGGTTGTGATTGGGTTCATTGCAATGTTTGTGGCAGGATTCTACACTAAAAGTGTTGGAAAGTATTCAGCCGTTTTAGGATTAGCGATTCACAATATTGCAGAAGGCGTGATTATAACCACTGAGTTTGGACCGATTTCTCCGATTTTAGCAGTCGGAGCAATTCTGCACAAACTGCCAGAAGGAATGGTCTCCTTTTCATTGCTAGATGAATTAGAAGACAAAACCAGGTTTGCAATTGCAGCTTTGATCGCACTGTTAATTCCAGTCGGTGCAATTATACCCATCTCTGAAAGCATCACAAAACCGCTTATGGCGCTTAGTGCTGGTGTTATCCTTTATGTTGTAGGAAGCCTGTTGATCACTATCATTTCCAAATATTACGTAACTGAAATCGATAGAGGAAAACTAAGTAAAAAGCACAATCTAAATATAACTACGCTATCCTCTGTGGCGGTTTTCGGAGCAGTAATTGCCTGGATATCCTGTTTGATGGCGTAAAGTTGTAGCTAACGCGATCAACAAATTTTTTATTTTTTGGTTGAAACCAATTTCATGAACTAGGAAAATAGAGGGGAATATGGTCGGCATTGCTAACGAAAGTGTAGTGTTTTTTGGGCATTTAAGCGAACTTTATCAATTGGCTAAAGAAGGAAAAATTGAAACGAAACTACAGGGCAGCCATACCCGTCCCTGTAAATTCTGGACGGCAATGAAAATCCTGAGTGGCATTAAAAATACTGTTGTCATTGCTCATGGTCCCAGTGGCTGCGCATTTGGAGTAAAACAGGCTTACAAGCTCACAAATTGTAGAAACAGTGGTTCTCCATACGAGTCCATAATTACTACAAATATTGACGAGAAAGCCATTGTATACGGTGGCGAAAAGGAACTGAAAGGCGCCATACTGGAGGTGGACAAAAAGTATAAGCCTGACGTTATTTTCGTAGCAACAAGCTGTGCCACCGGAATAATTGGAGATTATGTAGATGCCATAGTGAATAAAATCAAGCCCAAAATTAATGCCGAAATCATGGCCATTCACTGCGAAGGCTTTGCTGGAGAGTACAGGAGTGGGTTTGACCTGGTTTTCAGGCAGATTGTTCAGCTTATGGATAAGCCTGATTCGGAAAGCAGATCAAGGCTTGCCAACTCCGTCAACATCGTAGGGGGCAAAATGGGCCCGGAGAGGACTGAGATTGAAACTGATGTTAAAGAGTTGAGGCGGTTAATAGAAAGCATGGGTGCAAGTGTAAATGCCGTAATAGCAGGCAATTGTTCACTGGAAGAAATAAAAAAGGCTCCCAGTGTAGCGGTAAATTGTACCCTTTGCCTTGATCTGGGGTATGCGATAGGAAGAGAGATGCTGGATCAGTTTGATACTCCGTTGAACTCCACTATTCTTCCTTATGGTATAAGCGCAACTGAGAGGTGGCTGAGAGAAGCAGCAAAGCATTTACATCTGGAAAATGAAGCTGAAGAACTGATCAAAAGAGAATATGAAGCCATCCGTATCGAATTTGAAGAGGCAAAAAAATACCTTGCAGGCAAACTGGCAATTGTTGAAGGGCATGATGCGATAAAGTCGCTGTCAATTGCTCATATGCTCGAACGCGATTTCGGTATGAGGGCGGTCATATACAATTTTCATCCATGGAGTACGCAGGCAAGAGAAACAAGTATTGATTACCTCTTAGAGACCGGGCTTGATCCGGAAATACTGATCACAAAAGGTACACTTGCCTTTGGAAAATATGAGGCAATGGTTCAGACTGAAAATGAACTTATGGAATATCTGGGAGATCTGAATCCTGAGACAACCGTGTATTTTGGATCATCAATGAGCTTCCCGAATATTCCAGTAGTTGATTTAAATGCCATATTGAACCGTCCCAGATTTGGATATAGGGGAGCCTTAAAGGTAGCTAAATGCATCTGCACTGCTCTTGAGTATTCTTTCAGACCCCGCAGCTGGGTAACGAAAAAAATGGTATTCCCTGAAAACTCCGGGCTATGTTCAGCCCAGTCCCTTACACCGAAATTGGCTCAGGATTTGCCGGATTGCACGGTTTATGCAGGAAGGGAGAGAGGCAAATGTATGATGAGTTAAAATTCGATAACTGCAACCATAGCAAAGACCCTATGGTCGGATGTGCTCTTGAAGGTGCCACCGGAGTGCTGGCCGGCATAAAAGACATTAGTATTGTCATACATTCCCCGCAAGGCTGCTCTTCAACGGTTTCGGCAGCCTATGACGTCCATGAAATTGATTTTACGAAAAGAAAAGTTGCATGTACCAGGCTTTTTGAAACTGATGTGGTTATGGGCGCTTCAAGCAAGTTGAAAAAATTAATCGAAGAAGCCGATTCGAAATTTAAAACCAGGGCGATATTTGTAGTTGGTACATGTGCAGCTGATATCATTGGTGAGGATATTGAAGGCTTATGCCGAAATATCCAGCCGCAAATTAATGCGAAGCTTATTCCCTTGATGGCAGGAGGGTTTCGAGGAAACCTCTATGATGGTATTGAACTGGGACTGAATGCATTATTTCCATTTATAAAAAAACAGAAAGAAAAAATTCCAGATAGTGTGAACCTAATAGCGCCTCAGGCAAACCTGAACCCTACCTGGTGGGCAGATTTGAAATGGGTACGTGAAACCCTTGAAAAAATAGGAATTAAAGTTCAGGCTGTACTTCCTCACGATACGTCTCTGGAAGAATTGGATAATGCTGGGCTAGCATCGGCAAATATACTTCTCAGTCACGATGCGGGGTATAAGTTTGGGTTAAAAATGCAGGAAGTACACGGCATACCGCTTATACTATCAGACATCCCACTCCCAATAGGACTTAAAAATACTGCAAGATGGCTTCGTGCAGTGGGAAATTACTTTGGCGTCGAAGAAAAGGTTGAGGCAATAATAAAAGACGGAGAAGATATAGCCATTGACGTGCTGAGACGCAGGGGACTGATGATGATTCCCAGGTACCGTAACTGCAGAGTAGCCATTTCTGCGGATGCTACTATGGGAATAGGCCTGGCCAGAATGTTATTTGAAGAGCTGGAAATGATTCCGGAGCTGTTGCTGTTCAGGTCGCCTGTATCTGACTCCCAGTTGTTGCTAGAAAATGAGCTTAACGATATGGGAATTTCCCCAAAGGTTGTCTTTTCGGCGGATGGATATCAGATAAAACAATCGCTGACGGAAAGCTGTGTAGATGCTGTATTCGGCTCTTCGTGGGAGTATTACCTGGCTGAAGAACTGGGGATAAAGTTTGTGTTTGATGTATTTAACCCGACAAACAGGCAAAATTACTTGAACAGGGCATATTTCGGATACGAAGGCATGCTGAACTTTTTGGAAAACGTTGCAAACGACTGGGAAAGGGCTCTGCGTTCAAAGCATATTAACTGGGAAGAGTATTCGTAACTAGCTAAAAAATGGAGCTTGTAATATGGACACTGAATGTACAACTTTAAATGAGATAGAAAAACGGAGCTCTGAAAAATTCAAGGTGGCAGTTACTTCAACAAGTGGGAAACTTGTTGACCAGCACTTTGGGCAAACAACCGATTTTATGATTTTTGAGATTAATGGCGAAGATTATAAGTTTCTTGAGACTCGCTCGACAAAGAAGTACTGCAATGGAGGTAAAGAGCTTAACAATCAATCCCATGGGAAAAAAGAAGCAATAGAAACTATCTCTGATTGTGATGCTGTACTTTCTATGAAAATAGGCCTGGGTGCACAAAAAAAGCTTGGGGAATTCGGAATCGAGTGCATTGAATATTGTTACACCGTTGAGAGGGGATTGAAATATTTGCAAACCATGAGGAAGCAAAAACAAGTGAAAAAAATTAGCCCACATTCTACAGCATCATTTAAAATCAATAATTTTTCCTGATTCCAGACAGTAATAAGCTGCCATATTAAGAAGTATCTTTTTGATGATAGCGGATGCTATGTCAAGAGTACCTTTGCCACTACTAATATCTGACTGGAAAATTATTGCTGTATTCTAAAAATAAAAAGAGGTACCTGGATGAACAATAAAACAATAGTTATTCTATTTGTTGCAATCACGGCAGTATTAGTTTTCACCGGCTGTACGGGAGAAAAAATCAGTCAGGTGGCACAGGATAATACTACAGGGGTATCCACTTCAAACTATAAAAATGTGGAAAATGCGACAAACATATCCACTTCAAACTATAAAAATGTGGAAAATGCGACAAACGTATCCACTTCAAACGATAAAAGTGGGGAAACTAGAATTGTTACTGATTCGGCAGGCAGACAAGTAACAGTTCCTTTAAAGGTGGAAAGAGTTGCAGATACCTGGATGGGGCATAATGAAGTGCTGGCTATGCTTGGAGCTGATGACAGGATTGTTGCAACGATGTTCAGCCCCAAAACAAGACCATGGGCGTATAAAGTTTGCCCGGCCTATTATAATGCTGTAACACTCAGCCCAACATATGATGTGGAAGCTTTGCTTGCTACCAAGCCAGATGTTGTTTTCATGCCAAGTAGAGATAAAAATATCGAGAAAGTATCCGCTCTTGGAGTTCCTGTTGTAGAAGTAAGTTTTACAGATTTTGATTCTATGAAAAAATGTTTTTCAGATACTGCGAATGCTTTAGGAGACGAAGAGGCTTTAGAACGTTCACAGAAATATAATGCATATCTGGATAGCAAACTAGAATTGGTAAGAAATATTTCATCCAGAATACCTTACGACGAAAGGCCAAAAGTTCTCCATCTCGTATCACTATCACCTTTGTGCGTAGATGGCGGCGGAAATATCATAAGTGATTGGATTGAAGCTGCAGGAGGCGTCAATGCTGCTGAAGAAGTAAAAGGTGGTATTATGCAGGAAGTTTCAATGGAACAAATCTTAAAGTGGAACCCTGATGTGATTATTCTTAGTGTGAACGCCAAATCTGAAGAAAAAGAGAAGATAATGAATAGCGAGTCCTGGAAGAAGGTTAAAGCAGTTCAAAATAACAAGGTGTTTGTAAATCCAGAAGGAGCGTTCATATGGAGTCGGGCTGGAGCAGAACAAGCTCTTCAGATTCAATGGGCTGCAAAAACCATCAATCCGGATATGTTTCAATCCATTGATATGAATAATGAAACAAAGTGGTTCTACAAGACCTTTTTTGACTATGAGCTTACAGATGAGGATGTTCAAAAAATATTGAATGCACAGGCGCCAGATTAATCAGAAACTTTAGTGAAAACTTTGGTTTTTTAGGGGTATCAAGTTGTTTTGTAAGGCTGAGATACATTAAACAACTCAGCCTTTAGCTTTGTGTTCAAGATCTCAGAATAAGTAAACAAGTGGACAGCTACAGTAAACGCACATGAAATAAGTGAACAGCTAAAATTATTGAAACATTAACGAAAATTACTTTTCAGGTGAGGTGTGACTGTGAGTCTTATTATAGGCCGGGTCTGGAAATATGGAAACAACGTTAATACTGATGAAATAATCCCGGGTAAGTATTTGCGGAGCAAAGATGTACAGATCTTTGCAGCTCATGCAATGGAAGGAATTGACCCGGAATTCACAAAAAAGTTCAGGATTGGAGATATCATTGTTGCAGGTACCAATTTCGGTTGTGGGTCTTCAAGAGAACAGGCTCCTCTTGCTTTGAAATATGCAGGAGTGTCATGTGTTATAGCGAAGTCTTTTGCCAGAATCTTTTTCAGAAATGCAATCAATATCGGGCTACCTCTCATAGAGGTTGATATTGAGTGCCAGGAAGGAGATAAAGTTAAAGTTGATCTGGCCAAAGGTGAAGTTACAGTCTCAGATAGAGATATATTTAATGGGAACAAATTGCCGGATTTCCTGCTTGAGATACTTAATGATGGTGGACTTGTAGCCCATCGAAAAAAGCAAAGAGCGAGCAAAAATATAAAATTGTAATAAATTAATTTTAAAAAAGTGTGTGAAGTTAATCGAAAGACTCTAAATTATATTGTACTTAAAACAGATTAGACGCTAAAGACCCCACTAATGGCTTATATGGAAACAATGTCCTTTCACTGGCTTTTGAGACCATTTCAGCCAGAGACGGCAAAGCTTCAAGCTCAATCCCACAATCGTAGTTGTAAAAATGTTTTAATGAAACTGCTGTCTCTTCCATTGAAGCATTTCCAGCACGCTCTCCAAGCCCTGTTACGGTTACACTTGCAAACTTTGCTCCCGCCTTATATGCTGCCAGGGTATTTGCTACGGCCAGGCCGAAATCATTATGCGCATGAATTTCAACAGGAAGAGGACTATGATCTGCAATTTCTTTGATTTTGCAATATGTCGTAAAATGGTCCAGACATCCTACGGTATCCGAATATCGGATTCTTATTGCACCGTAAGAAGCTGCAATATCTGCATATTGAAGAAAAAATTCCGGGTCTGCTCTTGAGGCATCTTCAGCTCCTACAATAACTGTTACCCCGTAGTTTTGGAGATATTCCATGCATTTTTTCAATTAATCCATCACCCAGGTTCGGCTTTTTTGGAGTTTATGTTCAATATGCAGATCAGATACCGGTAAAGACACATGAACAAATTTAAATCCGCAATCAATTGATGCCCTTAAATCTTCTAAATTTGCTCGGTTCCATGCAATAAGGTTCGATTTTATCGGCAGGTTGAGCATTAGTTTCAGGTCTTCACATTCCTGTTTTCCCATAGCAGGAATGCCAGCTTCAATCCATTTCACTTTTGCTTTATCTAAAGCCGAAATTATATTCATTCTTTCTTCAACCGAAAACACAACACCTGCAGATTGTTCCCTATCACGCAATGTGGTGTCAATGATTTCAAAGCCTTCGTTTCTAATCACAGGAGATTTCTCCTTCGATTGGTAAGTGGACATTAGATTCTTTTATCGATTCCATATGTAAATTATAAAGAGTTTTAAGCTGAGCATCTGTCACCGGTTTTTTTTGCAAAATCGCTGTATGCCTTACTTTATCAAGCAGTGTAGCTGCTTCCTGCGAACTCAGGGACAGATCCAGTTGTCGAAGTTTTTGTGTTAAGGATGCTGTTCCTGAGTGTTTTCCTATCACTAAAAACCTGCTTAGACCAACCTCTTCAGGTTTGATCGCTTCATATAAATTTGGATTTTTGATAACACCGTCAACATGAATACCGGATTCGTGTGCGAATACATTTTTTCCTATAATGGCTTTTTCTCCGGGCAATATAATACCAGCCCTGCGTAAAATGTTCCCACAATCTGCTGCAATAGTATAACCATTCGGCACCTGTTCATTTTTCCACAAATGCCTTGCTGCCATTAAGACTTCTTCCATGGCTGCTACTCCTGGAATCCCAATACCGCTAACTGCCGTTGCGACATACTCAACGCCTGCCCGTAATGCTGAAAGCGTATTGGCCGTAGCCATCCCATAATTATTGCATCCCATGTATTCAACAGGACATTGAGCCATGTTCGTGAAAAGATTAAGTTTATTATAAGTGGTGAAGGGGTCCATTTTCCCGTTTACATCGCCCAGTATCAACCTTTTTATCCCGTACTCAGCAATGAAGGGATCTAATATATCTACTATATTTACTTCTTCTACCAGGAATTCCAGCGCATTATCAATACTTAGATAAATTTCCTGGTCATTACTACAAACTGTTTGCAATACAGATTCAATTGATTTAAGTATATCAGGTATGGGGACAAGTGGATCAAGAGAAGTATTGATTACGATTTTTGAAAAACCAAGCTCTTTTGCCTTTAATATATCTTGCCTGGTACATCCGACTCTGCATCTTAAACTTTCCAAAAAGTCATTGGTCTCGAATTTGACTATATTTTTCTCTAAATTGTTTAGCGAGACATCTGCCACGTCCAGTGAATACTTCTTCAAAATGGACAGAGTAAACTTAAAATCGGCATGACTATTAAAACCCAGACGTACTATCTCATTTATTGTATAATCTACAATTGAAATTTTGATGTTTTCCTTCAGTTAAATTCCTCTCCCGACAATAATTTAACTTGAATTCCATTTATTTGGTTAAATGAATGAATAAAAAACTGTATTTATTCACAAAGTAGATATCTAAAATTTAGAAATCTTTTCTTTCATAATTCATTATCCCAAACACCAATTAAGTTCGGTATCAATCTTCTCTCCATTTCTCAACATGTCACGCAGTTCAATAATTTTGCAATCCAGATGTTCCATATACCTCAAATTCTTTTTTTCCTGCGGACTCGTCTCAATAATAGTGGACATTGCACCATTCCTGATCACTATCCGGCGATCACCCATTAAAGCCAGTAGTGGATCGTGAGTAGATATGAGCACTATTTTTTCTTTGTTAACTAGAAGTTCCAGCGCTTTTCTCCTGTTAACTCCTGCATTCTCGATCTCATCAATCAAAATAACAGGCGATGTACTTAACAAAGCCGTATCGGCAATCATTAGTGAACGTGCCTGACCCCCACTGAGTTGAGTAATTGAAACATCATCACTAAATTTCTCTCCTGTTAGTTCATTTGCAGTACAAATTATTTTATTAACCGTTTCATCCTTCTTGGAAATCATACGGCACTCAGCATGCATAGTAATGAATTCTCTTACTGTGAGGTCTACAACAAAATTCATGTTTTGGGACAACTGTGACACTATCTTTTGGTCCATTGAAAAGCGTTTCTTTGCTTCAGGTACAAGCCCATTTATTAAAACCTGCCTCCCTGTCGGCGTATCTTTTTGTGCCATACATTCGATGTCCGCCAGCAGCCGACTTTTTCCGGAACCAGTAGGGCCAACGATACAAACTATCTCGCCAGGTTTCAAGGTAATGCTTGCATCCTCTGTATTCCCAAACTTGTCTTTTCCCCCAATTATTGTAAGGGAGCTTATTTGATGTTGATTTTTGGGAATAATATTTATTTGAATTATTGCTTCTATGTGGTTTAATATCTGTTTTTGGTCCATTCCTGAGTCCCTCAGGAATTCATCTGTCAATCCTGCAAGCCATTCCTGCAAAGTTAGGGACTGGGGGAGTTCTTTTAATCCAATTGATGCAAAAAAATCTGCAACAAAGGGATAAAAATTTAAAATGTCCTTAATCGATGAAGTTAACAGATGATCATCCACATTTATACCCCCTTAAAAACCATTTTTTTTGCATTTCCACGTTGGTAATCTTTACTGATTACAGTTTCTCCTACACAATAAGGACATACAGCTGACGGCATGGAAAAACGTAATTTCCTACCTTCGAGCTTGTCTACTTCGGTTGCACTGCGCAAGTAATAGCTTAAATCAAAAGCTCCCTGACCAGTAATCCCATTGACAAACATAATATGGGCTTTAGGATTTGCCAATCTTACATTGAAGGCAAAAACCTCCCTTTCTGCTTGCGATACGATATCGCTCTTTGTAATGACGACAACGTCCGCTAATCTCAGCATTGGGCCGATTTTTTTCGGAGTATTAACCCCTGAAAGATTATCAATAACACATACTCCTAGTACTTCTTTGATATGGGGGGAACACCTGTTGCATAAACCTGCACTCTCGGTAATAAGCATATCCAGCTTGTTTTCTTTTCCCCAGGTAAGGCATTCGTCAATATTACTCACAAAGAAATGGTCAGGACATAAATTTCCAGAGAGTCCAACCATAACCGGCAATCCCATCTTTTCATAGGCAAGGTCATCTTTTGTAGAAAGCGCATCAAACTTGATAATGCCTATTTTTTTACCTTCTTTTTTTAGATGTTCAACCGTTTTCAATATGACTGAAGTCTTACCTACTGAAGGCGGCCCTGCCACTGTAATTAATCTCATCTCACGTATCTCCTTCAAATTTCAGTATCCTGCTTTTCTCGTAAGTATCAAGTTTTTGTAAAAGGAGTGCTCTGCCAGATTTCAAAAAATACCTTTGACGTTAGCCGGATTAATTCCATGGTATCATTGGAACGCACATAATCCCACCCCAGCCATTTCAGTTTAGCATTATCCGGATATCTGTAGTTAACTTCGGGGTTTAGAGAAGGATAACAATTATCAACCAGATACTGTCCTAACCCTCTACCCATAACATATTTAATTAATACATCCAGTTTATCCAGCTTTGATTTCTTGGCTAGAATATAAATAGGGAATGCCAGAGCACCATCTTCCGGCCATATTACAGAAGTATTTTCACGCCTTGGACAAATATCAGCCAGAAACCAGGGGATAATATATATGGCTGCACCAAGCTCACTATTAGAACCTGCAATTCTCGACATGAGAACATAATGCAGCATGTTTTTTGTATTGTATGCCAGATATTTTAAGCTCTGAATTCCATGCTCCTTATACAGATCTAAAAATAAGAAAGAATTAAACTCAGAATACGGGCTATTTTCATCTTTTCGCCAGCCGCCAATTATTATTTTATTATGGTAAATCGGGTCAAGAATATCAATCCAACGTCTGGGGACGGGCAGCCCATTCAGCTTTCTGTGATCTACAAGAAAAACAAAAGGAACTATTGCAAAAATAGTAAATTGTTTTTCAGGATCCTCTATACCACAATCAGCGTATATTGAAGGTAAAGGTTTAGGTTGACACGCCTGGAAATAACCTTTATCAATAAATTTTTCGAAAAAGTGCTTCTCAAATAGGTTATCAAATGATGGAGACAACACCATATTAGGAAAATCGTCAATGCTATCCACGTTGTGAATGTTCTCAAAAGGGAAATAACCGCTTCCTCCACCCATAGGAAAATAGCAATTGAGTCGGATTCTTTTTTCAATCCTGTGTTTCTTTAATACTGCCTCCAAACCGTCCTTGAACGTATATTTTAAAGGAACCGGAATTCTCCCCATAAAATCAAAGGCTCTTCGTCGTTTCAGATGGGTAGTTTGAAATCTAACTTTCCTAATTTTAGATAGATCATCGTAATAAAATAGTGAGTGTTTCGATACCCTCTAGCATTTCTTTTTATCAACTGTACAATACTATTAATACCTTCCAAAGTTCCGTTCGTGACTCTGGAATCAAAGTAGTTTAGAATTCCATCCCAATGACTTTTAATGGTTTTAGCAACCTCAATTATTGCCTCTAATCTACTATGAGTTGCCCGAAAATACCACTTTTTAAGATATTGTTCAGCTTCCTCTCGGCTTTTGCATTCCCATAACTTTCTAAGGCTTTCTTTTAGATTATATGCTCTGAATGTATCTAGTTTTTGATTTTGGAATTCTAGAAGCCTTTCTCTCTGTTTATCAGTTAGATTTTCCTCGTTTGTAACCCATATGAATTTGGTATTTTTGAGTTCCTTTGTTTTTTTTGTTCTTGTATCCTTACTTCATTTAATCCTTCATTAATTGCTTTCATCACATGGAATCTATCGAATGTAATTTTTGCATCTGGAAATTCCTTTGAAATCCCACTGATATACGAAGGAGACATATCGCAACATACTGATCTAATGTTGCTTTTGTTTCCATTATGATCTTGCAAATCTTTGCTAAAACTGGTAATAGTTGAAGAGTCTTTTCCTTCACAAGCAAATATTACTTTCGAATCTTTTAGATCAACAACAAGCGTTATGTATTCATGTCCTTTCTTGCATGAAGTTTCATCTATACCAACAACATATACATCCGATAAATCCTCTTTAGATCTTGCATCGTCAGTGTAATGGTTTATGACTCTCCAAAGCTTTTTGTCATATTCTCCAAGCAACTTTCCGATTTGTAACACTGGCATTCTTTTTGATAGTTCCAGGATCAGAGCTTCCATTCGAAAAGTAAAACTGCTTTTTTCGCGAGCCCATGGAACTTTTATTTGAAGAACTCCACAATTTTCACATTCTAGTCTTGGAATTCTACAGTGCAAATATGTAGAATATTGAAAGTAGTTAATATGCCGTAACACTTTTTCCTTAGTATCATAAGCTGAACAGTTTGGTTTGCCACACTTAGGACAGGGAAATTTGGAACCACGTTTAAAATCAATCCAAATATTAAGTTTTTCAGATGTTAAATCAAATTCAGTATTGGTTATTTGCCAAGGTTCTTTGACATTCAAAGGTATTTCAAATGTTTTTTCACAAATGGGATATCAAACTCCTGCAGTTATTTTTATCAAATAATATAATACTTATTTATATTATATTTTTAATATAATAACTTACCCATATTATCTGACGAAGAGCCAAATCAAATTCCCCAGGCGAAAGTTCACCGCTGCACAGTTCGGTTTCACACATATAGTCATCTCTTTCTATGGAGATATCTAAAGAACACCTATTTTCCACAATATTTCACCCCTCTTGTTGTTCTTTTTAGTTACCTTCCCAGTTCCTTTTTCTATTTTTAAACTGTAAATATGGCAACCTTTTCTCTATTTTTCATGTTAAGTGTTGGCAGGCGGCAAATGCTGCAGTATCCTGTTTGCCTCGTCATCTGTCAGGTTGTAGTGGTAGAACCTCGAATAGTAATCTTTGACCTCATTGGTCATGTTCAAATCCTGGAACAAATCAGGATGCAATGTTTTAGCAAAATATTCCATAAGCAACACTCCTTCAGCACCATAATCCCAGTAGACAATTCCCAGTGGGCAGAGGTATACTTTGTTATTTTGTACAGCTTCCAGATTGCTAAATTTAGAATCATTCATAATTATATCCGTACTGTTAACTCGGCCTACAAAGATTACGTCAGGGTCCCATACAAGTAGCTGCTCCGGTGTAATTGTTTCAATCCCTTCCGTATCTCCAGAAATATATTTACCGCCAGCCATTTCCACGTAAAACTGCGGATAAGAGTTTTTACCCTGTGTTGTCGTCGCATCTCTAGCATAGTACACTGTTGGGCGCTGACTATCTGTAAGATTCGCAGTTTTTGATGTCACATAACTCACTTTCTGATCAAAGTATGCACCCCATTCATCAGCAGTCTTTTTTGCATCAGGGCCCATCACTTCACCATAAAGCGCGATTTCCTGCTTCACATATTTAACGAATGAGTCTACATTATCAGGATTTCCTGAGTTTTTCTGAGTGACCACGGCAACTATATTACTTGAGTTCAGTTTCTCCTTAGTACCATCATATGACCGGCAGAATACTACCTGTACTTTTTTGCTCATCAGATCTTCAACATTTGGATCGTCTTCTATAGGGATATCCTTCAGCTGCGGAGCTATCTTAGATGACCAGGGCAAATTGGTCCACGCAGACATCGTCACTGCGATCTTGTCGGTTTGATTCAACAATATCAATTTTTCGTATGCCTGACCAGAAATAGCAGCCACACGAGTTACATTTGCCGGTATAGTTACGACTCGTCCTTCCTGATCTGTTATCTGAACGTATTTATCCGACCCGATATCACTACCTTGATCAGACTTTGTGTTACTATGACCTACATGTATAGCAGCAGATACTATTGCAAGGATTGAAATAACCACAACAACTGCCATTACACCCCTTTTATCCATCCAGGCACCTCAAATTTTTTTGCTATTATACCTCAGATCAGGAACAGCCTATATTCATATGTGATTCTTGTATTTGCATAGGAATACATGCTCTTCTATGCTCATTTACATCTAGAATTTTGACATCTACTCCATAGGCCTGTTTCATATTATGTTCAGTGACAACAATTTCCGGCTTTCCTATTTCCATAATTGTGCCCTGATTCATGATAGCTACTTTATTACAGGACAGGAAGGCGTGGTCTGGGAAATGTGAAGTCATTACAACTGATAGTCCAGTTTTAGACAATTCCTTTATGACCTTGAGCGTTCGTATCTGGTTTCCGAAATCCAGATGGGATGTTGGTTCGTCGAGGAGAAGGATTTCAGGCTGTTGAGCTATTGCTCTTGCCATTAAAACAAGCTGTCTTTCACCACCACTGATCTCGGTGTAGGTTTTATTCTTTAGATGAAAGATTCCAAGCCTTTCCAGGGCCTCTTCAGCAATTTTATAATCTTTCGTTCCAGGAACAGATGTTAAACTCAAATGTGGAGTTCTGCCCATCAGAACTATATCGAGAACTGAAAACGCAAAAATAGAACTATTTGATTGCGGGATATATCCGATGATTTTTGCAAGTTCGGTTTCTTTCATTGAATAAATACTCTTATTTTTCAGTAATATCTCGCCGCTTTTCAGTTTAAGCAGGCTGTTCATACATTTGATTAAAGTCGATTTTCCGGTCCCGTTAGGCCCCAGTATACATAAGACGTCCCCCTTCTCAACTGAGAGGTTCACGTTTTTGAAGACGCTTTTCTTTCTGTTGTAAGAGAACTCTGCATTCTTAATATCCATAATGTTGCTCATGACCATCCCTCATAGCCTTTTTGGAGTAAGTATATGAAAACGGGTGCTCCTATTATGGCTGTTAGTATTCCCAGAGGAATTTCAATGGATGTGGCTGTTCTGCACACATCATCAACCAGCAGAAGGAAAGTAGCCCCCAGTGAAATGCTTGCAGGCAAAAGTTTTCTGTGATCCGGACCCACGATCATCCTGGCTGCGTGAGGTACTACAAGGCCAACCCATCCAATGATGCCACTTATGCTTACAGCGGAAGCTGTTAAGAACGTACAGCAAAAAATTACCAGCAACCTCATTTTTTCTGTATTTACACCCAGTGAACGCGCTTCATCGTCTCCCATTGAAAGAACGTTAATTCTCCATCCAATAAGCAGTAGTGCTGTAAATCCGATCAGAGCAGGCCCTACTATCATCAAGACACTGTTACTGTTAACTGCAGAGAGGCTACCCATAAGCCAGTACACTATTTCTGGCAGTTTGCTGTCAGGATCTGCAAGGTACTTGATACACGAAATGAGAGCAGAAAAGAGTGCTGCGATAGCTATCCCTCCCAGTACCATCACCAAAATAGTATTACCTCTAAGTCTTTTGCTTAGAGAGTAAGTGAAGATAACTGCAACAAGGCCGAATAAAAAGGCTGTAGCCTGAATCATTACTGCGGAAAAACTGAACAAAATAGCTATTGCAGCTCCGAAACCTGCACCCGATGAAACACCCAGGATATCTGGAGAGACCAGCGGGTTCTGGAAAGTCCCCTGAAAAGAAGCCCCTGAGATTGAGAGGGCAGCACCTACAATCATCGCAGATATTATACGTGGCAGACGTATATCCCAAACTACTGTATAAATGGTTGAATCCAAATTTGTAGTGATAGGCACAAAAACCGATACAATAGACAGTATTACATCCATGGGAGATACTGGATATCTGCCAATCATAAAAGATCCAAAGAACAAAAGTATTGGGAGTACAATCAACGCGGTTGTTAAAGATATATTTCGAATGGTTTCCCAATTTATTCGCCTGTTCATTATTCTTTCACACCAAAGGTTTACAAATTATCCATAGTTTCTTTTGGAGTATCTTTTTCAAGTACGCTCATCGAGTTCAAATTGTAGTTAGTTTGGGGCTTCAACTACTGGTTTTCTGCGTTAATATGTGAATTTTGTATGTTGCACTTTAATTCCTCCTGTACTATTTATTTCTCAATTTGAATTTCTTTGAACGTTTCATAGGCGTTATGTTTATTCATACATAACAAATTATATATGTTAAAATACCAGTAATCAATTTCCTAGATAATAGTATAAATAATTTACCACAAACTCACCTTCTTACCGTGCCTTCGAGCTAATAAAAAAGAGTTAATAGAAGCACCTCAGTTGTAAAGGTATGTTCTTTTTTAATCCGACCGCCATCTTTTTTTTGATTTTAATTTTGCCTCTATCCCTTTTTTGTGATTGAGTTTCGTAGTTTCCTTTTGAATAACATATTTCAACTGAAAACTTGAAAGCTCAGTTTATGAAATAACTATATATATTAGATAGTAGGTAATTGATTTCTGTATTGGTTAAATATACTTTTTGTTATGTCCAAGAATACATATCACATGCCAACTGTAATATAAAATTTTAAAGTCGTATCCAAAGAAGTAAAATCGTAAGTTTTGGGATGGACTCAAAAAATATTGAAGGGCTATCAAGATGAGAACAAAAAAAAGTCCATTAAGTTTGTTTATCGTGCTGTGCCTGTTAATAACACTATCTATACTTCTTGTAAGTGGATGTTCACAGAAAACAAACGATGTTATGGGAACGACATCAAATCCCAAAGCTGAGATAACTGCTGCAACAAATATTGAGCAAGAAACAACAATGTCGGACACTGCGCTGTCAGATACTCGGGTAATTACCGACTTAGCAGGCAGAAAAATTACATTGCCTGCTGATATTACCAGGATTTCCGTATTACATCCTATACCGTGCCAGATGGTATGGAGGCTGGCGCCGGAAAAACTTGTGAGCGTGGACAAGCAGTTTACTGAACGGCTAGAATTTATGCCAGATGATGAAGAAAAAAGGCTGCTGGCTCTTCCGACTAATGGAGAATTCCACAGTGACCTGAACGTTGAAGATCTTTTAGCAGTCAGTCCTCAGATAGTAATAACGTTAACAAAGGATACGAAAATCGAATCCGAACAAAAAAAAGTTGGCATTCCATTCGTTGCTGCGTCAAAAGATACGCTTGAAGAGATTGCAGCTTCATGGAGATTAATCGGTAAAATTGTTGGAAATGAAAAAGAAGGAAACGAGCTTGGGGATTACTGGAATGAAAACATCAAAAAGGTTACTGATCAAACCTCGAAAATTAATGAAAGTGATAAGCTCAAAGTATATTATGCGCAACCAGATGTCACCAAGACGGTTGGGTCCAGAACCATTATGGCATCTATCATCAGTCTTGCGGGAGGCATAAGCTTCATGGAAGCAAATCCGCAAATGGAATCAGCCAATACAAGTGAAGAAATCCAGGTCTCACTGGAACAAATCTACCAGTGGAATCCAGATGTTATTATTACCAAAACTGAGAAAGGTCGTGAGGAAATACTCTCAAAAAATTCCTGGAAGGATATTGCTGCTGTAAAGAATAAACGTGTTTATGCATCTACAAAATATGAGATGCTTGACCGAACACAATCACTGATGGGGCTTCTGTGGACCGCAAAAACGCTTTATCCGGATAAAGTGAATATTGACCTGAACAAAGAGGTAAAAACATTTTATTCAAAAGTATATCTTGATAATAACGTGACGAATGACCAAATCAGTCAGACAAATTAACCCAGGATGGCACATAATGTTAACTGTTGAAACAAGTGGACTCAAAGGAATAACGAGCTTTACCACATATGATGGTGGCGAACTGCGGGACTGTAAGCTTGAAGAGTATAATTTACTTCACACAAAGTACGGAGATCTTGTTCCACAATATGGTGATCCAGGATTTCGAAAAAAGCAGTTAGCAGTATTGTCTTTCTACAAAAGTGGGAATATCAAAAGCATTTCTCTAGAGCAGCAGACTGAAATAAGTACACCAATAGGAATATTTCCAGCAGAACTGGTTACTTTTTATGAGGATGGATCAATCAATAGTTTGTTCCCTTTAAATGGCCAGATCAGCGGTTTCTGGTCGGAAGAAGAAGAAGGTGAACTGGCACAAAAATATCATTTTTCATTTCCATTTGGGGACTTTTATGCAAAAATAATAGGTTTGAGGTTTTATCCGGACGGAAGAGTTAGAAGCTTGATTTTGTGGCCGAATGAACGAATCATAATTGACACACCTGCAGGAAAAATGCCAGTTCGAATAGGATTTAAGCTTTTTGAAGATGGGAGCATAGAATCTGTAGAACCTGCAGAACCATTCCCAATTGAAACTCCTATTGGCTCAATAAATGCATACGATGCGGATGCACTTGGTATCGATGCGGATAAAAACTCCGTGTGTTTTGACGAAAGAGGTAGATTAATTTCTCTCACTACTTTCGATATCATTACAGTCAGAAAAAAAAGCGGCGAAAAAGAAATAATATTCCCAACGTTAAGGCCGGGCCTGACAACTGAATTTGAAAAAGTGCCGATTAAATTAATCTTTGATGATGATACCGTAAACATTGGTGATACCAGAGCGACCGACTACAATGATGATGCAAAAACAGCTAACTACAAGATAGCTGAATGTGCGTTCTTAATCATGCGCGGTAACTATATGGAAACAAAATCATGCGACGACTGTTCCAGTTGCCAGGGTTGTATTTAGAGCTATTAGAGCTATCCGAAAAATAAGTGTTAGCATGTTGTGTGCCTTCGGGAACTGAACAATTGATAAATACTCAAAGCTCCCATAGACCACATATAATCCATTATTTCAAATCTCGCGGCTGCTTATGCTTAGGCACAACTGGCAGTTCTGTAGTAGTTATCAAAATTGGGCTTTCAATATCTATTTCCCTCTCAATCACTAATTCTTTTCCTTTCTTAGTGAGGCAAAATAGTGGAATTGCAGCAGCTAATTGAACTATGGGTTTTGCAAGTTCCCTTATATACTTAGAAGCACAACTGGTCACTAGGTCTGAATTTTCCAGAAGACCTTGAGCTTCTTCCTTGCTGACACCTGTAACATGTACCGCAATTATTATAAGATCAAGCCCAAGTTTAGCCTCGAGTTCTCTCAGATTTTTTGCAGTTTTTGAATCAGCGATGGTTACTGCAACCTTTTTGTAATCAAGTTCTGCAGCTTTCTTTACTCCTCCTACAGGGTCTATTGATGCAGTTTTAGTATCAAGCACAATCCCACCGAGTTTTTGAATTCCATTTATAACATCCTCAATGGGTTCAGTTTCGACCAAACCTGACATCCTGCCTCCCATACCCTGGACAAGTTCTGGATTGTCGGATATAACAGTTCCTGCTCCGTCGCAGGCGGTTACAGTTGCATCAAGAAAACCACTGCGTAAACCAGACATCATTATTTCTGAAGCTCCAAAAGCTACAAAAGTATCATGCCCAAGGAGATGACGCTTGGCTGTGAACATTCCATAGTCTTTTATCTTGGACTCTACATTCTTTTTGACTTCTTCAGAAGTAATTTTCTGGACACCGCTTAGCTTGTCAATGAGAGGACACCATTCAAGTTCAGACTCTCCAACTTCGATTACTTCACCATCCTTTACTACTACCCTTGTTTTTCCCATTATTTCCATTATATGAGGCATGATTGTACCCTCAATTATTGGCACTTTTAGCTTTGGCTTCTGCCTTGGAGTTAAATTTGGCAGCGTCGATTATAAATCTCTCATGTGTGCCTTCAGAAATCTTGTCAACGCCATCATCAGCTATAATTGAAAAAGTGAGCTTTCTTCCCTCTATTTTTTCCAATTTTGTCTTTACCGTAACGGTCAAACCGGGTGGAGTAGCCGCCGAATGGCTTAATCTAACATCGGTGCCTACAGTCTGCTCAGCAGGGAAGTCTAAATAGGGATTTATTGCTTGAATACAGGCCCATTCAAATAATCCAACCATGAACCCAGTAGCAAAAACTTTTGGCATAACCTGAAATTCAGGTGATTCTGGATAAAGGAAAGGAACAGTCTTATTCTCTGGTATTTTGAACTTGAATTCGTAAGCTAGACCAGGTTTCAAAGAAGAACTATCCATATATAACCTCCTTTTGAACATTCTACACAAATAACTTCTTTAACTTTGGGACTTAGCAGTTGAACTGATAAAAAAGTAGCACTAAACATTAACTGCCTAAAATACAAATTAAAACAACAACATGTAACAACTTTTGTTTTTTAATTCAAGTGCCTTAGTCTCATACTTAAGATTTTTTTAAGTTCTATTAAGTTTTTATGGTCTCAAAATAAAGAAGATGCTTAACTATCTGATTTCTAGTTAAAAATGTTTAAGAGTCTATTAGATTCGTCATTTTAACATGTTGTACAAATTACTTTGGTCTATACCTATAGTCACGAGGCTAAATAATGCAACTACTCAATGAGGTTCAATGAAGATTTGTTGCAACAATTACAGGCGTGACTATAAGTATTCATTCCGGTGTGCATAGTGCCTATAACAATATAGTAAGTCACAAAACTTATCGAATAGGTTCTTAATCCAATTTCTTAATAATTTACTAAATAGTATCAAAATTAAAATTTCGCCTATTGTTTCAATGTAAAATAGTGTTTCATAGAACTTCTGTTTAAGGTCTTGAATCAGTAATTCTAACTATTCTTGAATCAGTAATTTCAACTGTTCTTAAATTTGCAATTTTTAATTCTCTTAAATTCACAGTTTTTACCATTCCGGATTTGGTATGTCCTTTTTAAAATGGAAAAATGATAAATAGAGATAGAGTGCGTGTATACACCGAAGATAACGAAAAAAGGAGTAAACATGTGCGGAATAGCAGGAGCAGCAGGAACTCCTGATACAAATGAAGAAGTAAAAAGAATGCTTGCAGCCCTGGGGCACAGAGGACCCGATGCTTGCGGAACCTATCAGGCCAAAGGACTGAGTATAGGAAATACCCTGCTTAAAATCACAGGCGACATGCTCCAGCCTCTGGTTGGAAAAGGGGCTCTGGTACTCAATGGAGAAATTTTCAATTTTAGGGAACTTGCAGCCGAACAGGGTATAAAAACCGATTCAGACACTGAAGTAATTTTTGCCCTCATAGAAACAAAGATAAAGAAAGGAGAAACGCCTACAAATGCGATCTTTTCCGTACTTTCCAGAGTAAATGGAGATTATGCTCTGGCTTATGCCCTGGATAACGAACTTGTACTCGCTAGAGACACTGTAGGAGTCAAACCTCTGTTTTATTCCCTGGAAAAAGAAGTGGAAACACCTAAAATCACTTTTGCCTCCGAAAAAAAAGCTTTTTCCAGCCAGGGAAACCAGATAAAATCCTTCCCACCTGGCAGAATCATGTCTTTCGATATCAGAAATGGAAGGCTTGAAGAAAAATCCCTTACAATTGAGCCTCCGCAAGAAAGAATCTCAAAAGAGCACGAAGCTGCTTCCAGCCTGAGGGCAGCCCTTGAAAAAGCTGTCGAGATAAGGCTTACAAAAACTTCAGGAATTGCGTTTTCAGGAGGTATTGACAGTACCTTTTTAGCTGCCCTTGCCAAAAACATTGATCCCTCAATTTCCCTTTATGCCGTTGGGCTTCCTGATTCCCATGATCTTGCCCAGGCTCAGCGTGCGGCTGAAGTTGCTGGCATGAGGGATTCCCTCAAGACCCATCTCCTTTCTCCTGAAGAAATAGAGGCTGCAATCCCGAATGTGATCTATTCGACGGAATCGACGGACCCTATGAAAATTGCAATCGGGCTTCCACTATATTTTGTAGCAAAAACCGCAAAAGAAGACGGAAAACGAGTCCTTCTCACAGGTCAGGGCGCAGACGAACTTTTTGGAGGCTACAGCAGGCACAATGGCTTCCTTGACCAGGGTCCCGAGGTACTTGACAGAGCGATCTACTCAGACCTTAAAAACATTTCAACTATAAACCTTGAGAGGGACGACATGGTTACCATGGCCAACTCCGTGGAGCTCAGGGTGCCTTTTCTGGATAAGGAAGTAATAAAAACAGGGCTTGCAATCAGCCCTGAACTTAAAGTCCTTAAAAGAGATAGCCTGTATATAAGAAAATATATTCTGAGAAAAGCCGCAGACGGCCTGCTTCCATCGGAACTTCTCTGGAAAGAAAAGAAAGCAATCCAGTATGGGACAGGAGTTCAAAAGGTACTTGACAGGCTTGCCCGCGAAGCAGGATTTTCAAAAAGGGAAGGAAACCATATCGAGAAGTACCTGAAACAGGTTGCTGCAAACGAGGGGTTCGATTTCATATTCAGGTAAAAGAGTTTCCTACTGAATAGGCTACTGAATAGGCTACTGAATAGGATAATTAACTCCTTACCTGGAAAATTTGTTCTTTATATCCCTTAAAATATCCTTTAATATTCAATAAATATCTTTTTAACTCTTATAAAACGAAAAGACTTTAAATAATACTCTCTAAGGAATGACGGGATGAAGCCAGGGATAAATGAACAAGTATAAACAGCTTGATGACTATATCCCTGCTTAGAAAACCACTATCTCTAATCTGAATTAACTATTAATCTAAATAGGACTTACGCAGTTGAACTGAAAAATCATCAGCATCAGACCATTAACTGTATAAAACGTGACTTTAGTCCACAGTCTTTGTCGTAATTGATTTTGTTTCTCAAGTGTGTATAGTCCTGCTAAATTAACAGTTGATCTAAAACATTTAATCTAAATTAATGTTCAGGGGGAATCCTCATAAAAATAGCAATTACCGGAAAAGGCGGCGTTGGAAAAACAACTCTCTCAGGCACTCTGGCCAGACTGCTTGCAAGAGATGGATACGAGGTACTGGCAATAGATGCAGACCCGGATATGAATCTGGCATCTTCGCTTGGGGTCGAAAATCCCCCTAAGCCCCTGACAGAATTCAAAGACCTGATTCAGGAAAGGGCAGGTGCCCCAGGCGGAGCTTTCGTCTACAACCCTAAAGTCGATGATATTGCGAGTAAATATGGAGTTATAGGGCCCGATGGAGTCAGAATGCTTGTTATGGGCACCGTAGACCGCGGGGGAAGTGGATGTATGTGTCCGGCCTCGGCTTTCCTGAGGGCTCTTCTCAGGCACCTAATGCTCAAGGAAAAGAGTGCAGTGATCCTTGATATGGAAGCAGGGATCGAACATCTCGGAAGGGGCACTACAAGAGGGATGGACCTCATGATCATTGTAGTTGAGCCTGGGGCAAGATCGCTTGAAACGGCTGAGAGAATAAAAAAGTTGTCTTCCGAAATAGGGATAAAACACCTTGCTGCCGTAATTAATAAAGGAGGCTCAGGAAAAGTTAATGATAAACTTGAAGAGATGGGCATCCAGGTACTTGGAGAAATTCCCTTTGACACCATGTTGATGCAGGCCGACCTGGAGAAACGGGCTCCTATTGAGGTAGGCGGCGGAGCTGTTGACGCTATAGTAAAAATTAAGGAAAAACTGCTGGAAGTCGTTGAAGAGATCGAGATAGAAGAGGAAGATAGCAAGAGCAAAAAGTAAAGGCCGATTTCCGGCCCTGCACTTTCTTCTCAGATATCTAAAATTCTTAATTCAATTGAAGCCGCTGTCTGGAGAGTCAGTTAAAGTTCCTTTTTTATAAATAACTTCCAGAAGCCTCAATTTCTTTTCTCTGATAAGAACATCAGTAGGATCGATATCAAGCGCGTTGTCATAACACTTCATAGCTTCCCCATATCTTCCAAGGCTTTCCAGAGCTAAACCTTTCTGATATAACGAGAATACATCGTCAGGATTTACTTTCAGAACCTCGTCATAAGACTCGATCGATTTTTCAAATTCACTCAGATTGTTGAAGGCAAACCCCTTGAGGCACCTGATCCCCAGATTTTCAGGATCGATTTCAAGAGCCCTGTCATAGCAGTCAAGAGCTTCCTTTGATTTTCCCATCCTGTCCAGGGCGAAACCTTTCTGGATCCAGGCATCGAGAAATAAAGGGTCCAGATTTAAGGCTTTATCATAAAGTCTGAGTTTGTCTTCGTAACTGCCAGTCTCGCCAGCTTTGACAAGGAGCTGCCTGAGATCCTCTGGTTCTTCGGTTTTTTCTGCCGCTTGCGACTCCTTTTGCTTTGCTTTATCCATATTTTCACTCACATTTTCTTCTGTCATATCGGAATCCTCGCTTTTCCAGTGAAAGCTCATTCTGGACCCCTTCCGGGTTTTTGCCACACCTGGCCGTTTTTACATTTCACGCATGGAACCAGAGCTAAAACTGGTATTTTGCATTTTTTGTTTTCAATGAGATATACTTTTTCTGATTCGAATTTTCCCGAATATAAAAAACTGTCCTGTAACTGAAGGAGTACAGTCAATTCTTAAGCTCAGGATAGGAGGAATCTACTCTATTTTTAAGCCTAAAAAAGAACAGGAAAATAAAGGAATGATAGAATAAAGGAATGATAGAAAGAACTTAAAAAAGGCAAAAACAGAACTTAAAAAAGGGCAAAACTCCAAAAAACAAACAAAATGATCGGAAAAGTACAAGAAATAACTGATGAGAAAAGTATAAAAAATAACGACTGGAGAAAAATATAAAAAAAGAAATTACTGAGAGGGTTTAGCCTTCTGTCTTTGGATTTCTGAAAGGATTCTTACCTTTATTTCAAGCGCAGGAACGAAGCCGGGTTGCAATTCCAGGGCTCGATTACAGCTTTTCAGTGCTTCCTCCTGTTTACCCATTTCCGAAAGGACAAAACCCCTGGCTGCCCAGAAGCGGGGATCTTGAGGTGCGAGCTGAAGCGCCTTATCGTAAATCTTCAGGGCTTCCTCGTACCTGCCTAGCCTGGAAAGCAGGCTTCCGGCCGAAGTAAGGGCCTCAAGGTATTCAGGCCTGATTCGAAGGGCTGAGCTGTAAGCTTCAAGGGCTTTTTCTTCTCTGCCAAGGATCGAAAGTACGGAGCCTTTTCCTGCCCAGGCTTCAGCATATTCTGGAGATCTCCTAAGAATTTTATCGTAGGTTTCGAGAGCTTCTTCAAACCTGCCAAGCCTTGCAAGCGCAACTCCTTTATTGTCCCAGGCAATTTCAAAAGCCGGTTCAAGCTCAATTGTCCTGTCATAAGCCGCAATCGCTTCTTCAAGCCGGCCCAGTTCCGAGAGAATGACTCCTCTGTTATACCAGACCCTGTGATCGTCAGGAATAATTCTTAGAACCTTTGCGATAAGCTGCAGAGCAGTTTCAAACCGTCTGGCCTTATACATGAGTACAGCCTTCTGAAAGAGAGCTGTGGCGTCCTGGGGATCCTTCTCAAGCCGTTCAGCGCAGGCCTGAAGTTCTTCGAAAAACGGCAAGGAGGCGTAAAGATCTCTTACAGCCAGGAAAAGAGGCAGGATTTCATAGGTATTTCCATGAAAGGTAAGTTTTTTTGCTTCCGTGTTACATAGAAAAGTAGCCGATTTCCCTTGATCGACATCTTCTTCCGATATACCTTGCTTTTTTTTGTTCCTGAAAGTCTTTTCAATTTTTAGAGTATTTTCTGTTTCTCCAGCTTTCTTTATTTCTTCATTATTTTTTATTTTCCCAGCTTTTTCTATTCTTTCAGTATTCTCTATTCCTTCAGTTTTTCCTACTCCAGCTATTTTCTCATTTTCTATTTCTTTAATCACTGCTTTGAATCCGGAAAAGGCTGCTGGGGAAATAGGAGAATTATTAGAGACTGAAAGCACATATCTGAGGTGTTTTCCGAGTTTTTTATCCTTTTTGTACCATAAGACCATTGAAGCACCCTGGCATTCGTTGAGGAATTTTTTCAGGCAAAGCCTCTGGGATGCCTGACTCCCTGAATGCTCAAGCGCAGAAAAGGCCGAAATTGCTGCCCTGCAGTGTTCCCGAAGTTCATTCAGGGAAATCTTTGATTTGGAAGAGTAAGCCTCCGTTTTAAGCCCTCCTTTGCCTCGTTCAGATGCGGTCGGAAAAAGCGTCGCACAGTGAGTTTCTCTCAGATGGCAAAAACTTGCCTTTTACCGCAACCACAAGTTTTACGGATGATCCGGCAGGGCACTTCGTGCCTGGTTTCGGTTCCTGTCTGAGAATATCTCCAGCCATAACCCCTATGGGTAAAACCACCTTTTGTTCGACAATCTCTCCTGCTGTAAACCCGGTTTCTTCCAGAATTTTAAGGGCTTTCTCAAGGGGCTGTTTTACAACATTCGGAACTTCCACGTTTCCTGTGACAGTTCCGGGCCCTGCCATGGTTTCAGGCCCTTCCACACTTCCTTTTACTTCCAGTACCTCTTCGAGCAAGTCAATTGCCCCGCTAATGCGAAGGAGAGTCTCTTTCAGAGTTTTTTTCCGATCTTCAAGTTCTGCAAGCTTTAATTCGATGTCTTTGAGGATTTTCTGCCCTGATTCATATTCTGCCCTGAGTTCAGTTAAACGCTGTTCAAGTTTTACTTTCATATTCCTGGATACCCCTTCTGGTTATTTATTTCAATTTTATTCAATCTTTTTAGCTTTATTCGAAATATTTCACTTTATCAGGAATTTTTTTATATTATCAGGAATTTTCTATATTATCAGGAATTTTCTGTTCAATTCGGACTCGGCCTTATTTAATTCAAACAAGCCGCAGTCGACTATTTTATATTATTTTTTTACATTTATTGCCTGGTTTTACTTTTTTGGCTTTATTGATTGTTTTATTATTATTTTCTTCTTTATATCAGATACTTTTTAGCTCTCTGTACATTTCCAGCCCAATACATTTTAAGTTTTATATTTTTACACGCCATTGGATTGAAAAAATAAAATTTCTGGAGTACAGGAAAAAATCTGTCTGGATGAAAAAAGGAAAAAGAACGATTGCTCTGGAATTATAATAGGCTTATCGTCCGATCTCCAATTAAAAATTATTTTATGAAAAAATATCTTTTACAAAAAATACAGGATCACAGGCAGTAAGATGACTCCCATTGCATGGGATTTCCTGACATTCATAAAGGAGGAGAGCATTCCTATTGGGGTCGATATCACAAAAATGAAAAACCCGAAAAGTCCTGTGAAAAGATAAACCATTACTCCAAGTCCGATAAGAACACCTGTACAGAGTTTGCTGTAATCAACTTTCTTCAGGAATAAATGGGCATTGTTTCCTATCCAGATCGTCGAAAAGTATGAAAACAGTGCAGTTAAGACCATAGCAGCAAAAAAGAGCAGCAGTACAGGAAAATCAAGTATATTTGTCTCCAGAATATCTTCTACGGCAACCATTGCCCCACTTCGTGTACGTCCGATCACCACAAAAGCGACAAGCCCGAAAATTGCGTTCGAAGTGTTTACTCCGGAGTTTGAAATTATGAATTCCTTCGAGCTCTCAAGCGTTGAAGGATTACTGGCATAAGGGTCAGAATAAAGAGAGGTTCTTAACTTTCCGAGCTCTGGTTCGGAGGTTTTTTTCTTAAGCGGAATTCTGTCAAAATCGACTTTTGCGACAAGGCCCGTAAGAAGTGCTGCAATCGCTGAAGAGAGGCCTGGCAGCCATGCCACAAGCGAGCCTGCTGCACTGCCTGTAAGAATTCCTCTAAGAATTCTTTTTCGAGAAAGCTTGAGCGCCGACACAGACTCTTCGGGAATTTTTGAGCTTGTGAGAAGGCTTATAATTAGCTGGGACGCTCCGAAAAGCCCGCTCAGAAGGGGTAGGAGTATGGAAGGCTCTCCAAAATTAACAACCGGAACCATAAGAGATTCCCTATCAAAAGCGAAGAGCCCAAGAATGCCTGTGATCAAAAACAAAACCAGAGCAAAAATTTTGTATTTATACTTTGTAAATGGGCTTTTCTCCTTTGAATCTTCAACGCTTTCACCTTTAACGCTTTCACCTTTTTCACTTGCAAGCATTAAAAAGACAACTAAAATGAGAATCAATGCCATATGTGCTTCAACATAAGGATAAATGGCCTTAAAGAAAAGCGAAAATGGCAACACGAAAATCAGGGAAGCAACTACCGAGCCTGCGCTTCCGAGTGCTGAAAGCCGGACTGCTTCAGCTCCTGCTCCGTCAATAAGAAGCCTGTGCCCTGGCAGGACCATTAATGCAGTATCCCCATCCGGTGCCCCTAGAAACACTGAAGGGATCACGTCATGGAAAGTCTGGGAGACAGCATTTGAGAGAATAATCACGGCAATGTAAAAAGGTGAAAGCCCTTTTTCAGCCAGGAAAGGGGCAAGGGCTATAAGGGCAAGCGCAAAATTATTGTTATGTACTCCAGGCAGGAGCCCTGAGATTATGCCAAGCAGGTAACCTCCTAAAACTGACAAAAAAAGTAAAATTAATGAAACACCTTCCACCCGGCCAACCCTCTGAAACTTGATTGAATTTTGCGAATTTCATTCAAACTTTTGTAAGATACACCAGAGAGTATAACTATTACTATTTAAAAATATTTCTATTAACTTTTGACTTAATTACCTTTTACCTACTTAACTACCTTTTATTTAGTTCCATTATGTAAAATGCAGCTAGCAGGCTTATTTCTCACCATATATTCTTCCATTCCACAGTTTCCTTTTGCATCCTGAAATGCTCTCTCAATCCTTCACCGTAGAATCCATCCATTGTAACATAGGAGAAAGGAATACCTTCTTCTATTGCGTTATCAATCATTTCAAGACCAAGTTCATGCTTGGTTCGGAACTTTATCTCCTCAGGAGGCATTTTAGCCTTCAAACAACGTTCCTCGTCATCGATCCATTTTTGTGAGATATATAGTATCTCATCAATCAACATTCTCTTCTGTTTCTTAAAATAAGCAAGGAATACACCAACCTGACAATTATCCTTTATTCCAAGGTTACCGCAATACTGATGAGAAACTCAGACAGAACTATTTCCAGATTTTTTATGCTTGATTCGTCAAGTATAAGAACACCATTTTTGCCATTAGTTTTAATGGCATTTGTTCGAACATATTTGAGGAGATCTGCAGAACGCCAAGTAGAAGTTGAGAGAAAGTGGCTTAGTGATTGGTTGTTAGAGCATTTACAACAATCAAAGTTGCGCTGGCGCACCGCTGCAAGCAACTGGGTATGTCCGCGCCACCGCTCCAAATTACGTTAAAAGAAATAATAACCCTAAACAATTTAGTTTGAGCAGAAGTCAATAACCGGAAATGGAATTAAGAAATCACATTATCATCAACGTTTACCAGGGAAGTTTTCCATCCCTGCAGCAAGCCAGGCTGTCCGACAATTATTGGTAGTAATGAAAAAGTGCTAAAAAGAAAGCAAATAAAACCTTTAAATTAAAAAAGAAGGAATTCGTTTATTACTGAAGGTAATTGTCGGACAGCCTCCAAGCTAGCGGGGTATTCAACTGAAAATAAAAATCAGAAAAAATAAAAAGCCTCTAAATTCTTTATATGTTTACTGAGGCAAAGGGATATTCTATTATTTATGGATGTTATGGTGGACACTCGCACTCGAAGCCGTTATAGATTCACCATCCCCAATAGGCCATAGGGCGATTATTTTATCTACGGCCACATGGGTATACTTGCCTTTGTTATTGAGAGTAAGGACATTATCAGCACAGGCTTCTATGGTTCCTGTGAAAACATCAGTTCCACCGCAATAAACGTCTACAACCTTGTTTAGATAATGACCTATTATAAAGCATTGATACATGTTCTTTTCCTCCAATTTCATCATCTTGATATCTCTCTATTTTTCTTTTGGTTTCATTTACAATTATTCGATTGTTTCTGTCTTCTCTTTCGTGACAAAGGGCTTACTTATTTTTTCTGGCATCCAGCTAGGCCTATTTTTAGGAGCTTTAACAGTTTGTTTCCACGCTTTGTAAACGTGTATCTTCTTTGTCCCACATTCCCGAAGTCTGATAATCTGTGGTTTGGATTTTGTTCCGTCCCCACGGTTCGCAGCTTTTAGTGCAGCTTGACGAGGTTGTTTCCCTGTGAAAACTCCATGCTCATTGCCATTTTCATCTCGTAAAACAAAATTTCTTTTGTCGACTATAACAGTCACCTCGAAAATCAGTAACTATCTACTGATCAAGTTTCTAATGAATATATATTTATTTAAATAGTGTATAGAGTTATTGGTTTTTAAAAATTTCAATTTTTTAAAGTATATATCTAAACTTTTATGTTTTTTATCAATGTATATATCTAAACTTTTCTGGTTTTCTATCAATGTATATATATTTTTTAAATTTAGTTTTCATAAATTTTGGTTTTGTGAAGTTTTCGCTAGTTGTTTTTACAGTTTCATTTGATTGCGGTAATCAACCCTGGTTACAAAAACTCCACAAAACTGAATATGGAAACCCTTTGACTTGCCAGATTTGAGAATCTACATGCTGTATAGTTTACTCTTTTTTACCTCCTTTTATACAAGAATACGCAAATCAGACAAATGATGCCAGAAGCTATTTCAAAGCCAGGCGTTTTTGTGCTTTCTTTCCCAGATGTGTTTGAGTTTTGTGTCTGCTCAGATGTCTGTTCAACGTTTGTTCCGCTGTTTTGTTTAGAATCCTGCACATTAGGTTCAGACTGCGTTTCAGTCCCACTTTCTGTTGCTGCTGTCTTACCTGTTATTGCAAAGGAAGAGAATCCAGAAGTCTTTGCTGAGAAATACAGGTACTTATCATCTTCACCTGAAATGTTGGTTGGAAGAGCATCCCATTTCGTATCATCGTACCTGTTAAGGGTGATGGAAGATTTGTCTATGTTCTGATCCTGTATCCAGGATTTTTCTACCTTGAAACATACAATCGCATTTTCTATATTATCTGAAGTTGCAAATCCGCTATTTCCAACCCAGATGTTAATGAATTTATATATTTCATCAGAAGGTTGACTTGAAACAAGAGTGGACTGATTTTTTAACATCTCAACTATAGTTGTAGTCTTGCCAGCCGTCTTTTTTGAATCAAAGCTTATGTTCACAACAGGAGTAGCAGTCTGTGGGAAGTCAAAATTTACAGAGTTGCCATATGTTATAGAAGTCTGTGAAAGTTCTTTAGCTTCAACATTACTTTGAGGCTCAGGTGAACCACCGGCACCTCCACTTCCACCGCTGCTGCTACCGCCGCTACTGCTGTGACTACCGCTGTCACTGGAACTGCTTTCTTCCACACTTATTACCGCAGTTTGAGAGGCTGTTCCATTTTCATTACTGACTGTTAGATTTGCTGTATAAGTTCCTGCTGCGGAATAAGTATGTGCTGGACTCTCATCGGTTGAAGTTTCTCCATCTCCGAAGTCCCAGTTCCATTCGGTTGCATTTTGCGAAAGGTCTGTATATTGTACGGAAAGAGGAGCATCACCGCTGGTAACACTTGTACTGAAATTGCTAACCGGAAGAGAGAAACACTCTGGATGAATCAGCTCTGCAACCATTTCGATTGCATCTACAATCCGTGGTCCTCCCCTACTGATTATATCAGCTTCAACAAGAATGAGATGGTTATCCTTAACAGCTTTGAGGCTTTGTACCTGTGTATTTTGTTTGAAATACTCGTACACTGGATTTGAACCATTCTCATCTGTCATACCTGTTCCGGAGTTGATCATAACATAATCCGGGTCTTTGTTGATGAGATTCTCTATATTGATGGTTCCCCATCCATCAATATTGGAAAATGCATTTTTGCCACCTGCAACACTTATTACCTGATCCTGGTAGGTGTTTTTTCCGGCAACATAAATAGGATCATAACTGACTACATGAGAAACCGTTGGTTTAGTACTTGAGGTTGCCACCTTTTCCTTAATTGAATTTATTCTATCACTCATTGAATTAACAAGTGAGTTAGCTTTATCCTCTGTACCTGTTGCCTTCCCAACCAGAACAATATCTTTAAAGATTCCTTCGATATCCGTTGGGTTCAAGACCACTACATTCAGGCCAAGTCCGCGCAAATATTCTATTGTTTCATTACCATTTCCCGAATCGGCAATTATAAGGTCTGGATTAAGAGCAACTACTTTCTCCGAATTAATTGCGGTATAACCTCCAACATTGGTTTTCGTAGCTGCTTCAGCAGGATAATTACTATAATCGGTTACGCCAACTACTTGATCTATCAGACCCAAGGCTCCTAGAATCTCAGTGTTGGAGGGAGATAGCGAAACAATTCTCTGGGGCTGTGAAGATACTGCCACTCTAACTCCATAATCATCGGTAACCGTAACATTACCATCAGAAGCAGCAGCATGCCCGACACACCCCAATAAGAGTTGAGAAGTCGTAAGAAGTAGTAAGAATACATACCAGAATTTACTCTTGAACATTTCTTATCATCTCTATCGTGTTTCTCTCATATTAAGTTAAGAGACAGTGTTCGAATTTTCTGTAAATTCAAAGTCAAGTTTTTATGTACTATATGAAAAAATTGATATTCCAATCTGGAATTTTTGCCTAATAGTTTCTTGAGGCTTGTGATTTTACAGAAAAAACGGTGGATTGCCTTTCTTTTAGCATGTATATCTGCCGTGGCTGTATCCATCGGTGATTTTGTTGTTTTTGCTAGTTCCTGTATGCTTGATGCTGAAACGGTCACTGACAGTACAAAACAAACTGCCAGTAAAATTCAGTATCTTTTTCTTTCTTAACATCCAATCTACTCCATAAATTTAGTAAGACCTTTTTACTTTGCTGCACACTTGTATTCGGTTAACGAATTTTATGCACAACTTCCATTGTTATGTGTAATTATTTGCTGTTTAATGCCCCTCGAAGAAGAGTGCAAATAGAGGGAAAATATCGTTTTTGAATGCAAGTAAAACAAATTTTATTGATTATTTTATGAGAAGCACGTATTGTATATGAATATTTCGTTATCTATTGGCACATTTATAAAAATAATGAAATAACAAATCAAGTTAAATTGAGTCAATGTTTTTGGATTAAAAAACAAAAAACAGTAAGGAATAAGTAAAGGTATTCCTTCGTTACGTGGTTAATGTTTTCAGAGTTAAGAACCGAATAGCACAAAATTATCAGTTAATTACAAACGAGACAAATTAAATTAGAACAACTACCCAATCCACTTTCCGCAGATGTCTAATCAATTTTTATAATTTCTCTTGCTATCGTTTTTTCTGAAAACCGTCTTGGTTACTCAAAAGTGTATTTTTGAAATTTTCCCAAATTTTCGACCTTTTGCCTTCATTGAAAACCTCCAGCAATCATTTTCCTAAGCTTCAGTTGAGATGATAACTGCAAATTTTCAAATAATTCTCCAAAAACGATAACAGGAAACATGTTATTTTTTGAATACATCTGCAGAAAGTTAGACCCAAGATAATGAAGTGATCGATAGTCAAAGGGTGAAGCGAAGAGTATTTTCATTTCTTTATGCCTGTTATTCGAAGAACATCATGTGTTTTTAGGACTCTGTTCCAAAATCTAGTGATTTTTTAAGACTCTTCGCTGTTTTGTATGAATTGAAAATAATTACGTAGTTAGAAAGTATTCAGACCAAATAGGAAAATATCAAGCTTGAATGTGATTTTCAGCAACAACTGTTTCCATATTTGATACATGCGACTTCAACATTTCGGAACTAAATGTAAGTTACCCACCCGAAACAGCGAAGAGCCTTTTTTAATTTCTTGATTGAAAATTTGAATTCGTAAAAAGAATTCATTCTCCAATCAAAATTAAGATTCGATATGTAAAGCCTTCAACTCCAGTGGATTATCACAAGAGTTGTAACCAACTACAAAATCTAGTGATTTTTAATTTTATATTTCATCATTAGATTTTAGTACTGAGTTCAAATAGCCTTTTTTAAAAATAATATTCAATTAAAGCTTATTTTCTACCAGTTAACTGTTTTTATGCACAAACATTTTCATTTTATGTTTCCTGTTTTGTTGTTATCCTTGTATAGAATTTGGAGCGCTGGCGTGAACATACCACCTTGCGGCGAGGTATGCCAGCGCAAATTTTATTGGTTTCGTATGTTACTTATTTTCATTTTACGGTTTTTTTTCAGTTAAAATTTTTATTTACTTTTTAGAGATTACAATGTATTTAAAAAGTGTTTTTGTGCTACTGCCAACGGTATTTTTTACCTTTAACTTGACTGTATATTTTCCTTTTTTACTGTATGTATGTACAGGATTCTGTTCGGTTGAAGAACTTTCATCACCAAAAGTCCACTTCCACGAAGTAGGACTATTAGTAATTTTGTCAGTAAATATTACTGTCAGGGGAGCGTTTCCATAAGTAGGAGAACCAGAGAATATAGCAGTAGGAGGTTTCAAGAAATTATTAACATAAATATAATTCGACTTTGAAATTTTATTGCTGCCTTTGGCATTCATTACTTTTAACTTGACCGTATATTTTCCTGCTTTACTGTATGTATGTACAGGATTTTGTTCGGTTGAGGTATTTCCATCTCCAAAACTCCATTTCATGCGGTAGTAACTCCTGTGCTTTCGTCAGTAAATTCTACCGTTAATGGAGCTTTTTCAGAGATTGGAGCTGCAGAGAATTAAGCAACTGGTTTTGTTACAATTTTTATGTAACTTTTATGTATTCTGTTTTTGTTACCGTGTTACGTCCTACCGCATTCTTTACTGTCAAGTTAACAGTATATGTTCCTGCATTTGAATACTTATGAATCGGATTCTGGTGGAATGACTTTGATCCATCTCCAAAGTCCCATATCCATCCGGCAGGTATTCCTGTGCTTGTGTCAGTAAATTTAACCTTTAATGGCGTTTTTCCTGATGTAACACTGCTGGTGAAGTTTGCAACAGGTTTTGTAATCACTTTTATATATTCTGTTTTTGTTACCGTGTTCTTGCCTTTAGCATTCTTTACTGTTAAGTTAACCGTATATGTTCCTGCCTTTGAATACTTATGAATCGGATTCTGGTGGAATGACTTTGATCCATCTCCAAAGTCCCATATCCATTTAGCAGGTATTCCTGTGCTTGTGTCGGTAAATTTAACTTTTAATGGTGTTTTTCCTGATGTTGGATTCGCAGAAAAGTTTGCAGCAGGTTTTGTTATCACTTTTATATATTCTGTTTTTGTTATCGTGTTCCTGCCTTTAGCATTCTTTACTGTTAAGTTAACAGTATATACCCCTGCCTTTGAATACTTGTGAATCGGATTCTGGTGGAATGACTTTGATCCGTCTCCAAAGTTCCAGAACCAGGAAGTAGGTGAGCCAGTGCTTGTATCAGTAAATTTAACCTTTAATGGAGTTTTTCCTGAAGTAGGCGACGCAGAAAATTCAGCTACTGGCTTTGCTGAAGATGGACTGGAGACCTTAATGTACCCATTTTTTACCTCAGAATCGTTTCTATCCGCGTTGGAAACCGTAAGGTTGACAGTGTAAGTACCTACCTTATCGTAAGTATATGAGGGATTCTGCTCAGTGCTGTCTACATTGCCATCATTATCAAAGTCCCAGGCATATGATGAGATAGTGCCAGTTGAAGCGTCTGTAAAGTTGACAGTGAGAGGAGCACTACCAGAAGTCGGAGTTGCCATGAAGTTTGCAACTGGAGCACCAGAAAGATGTTCACTTACCACAATGTAATCGGTTTTTTCTTCAGAATCACTCCCTTCTGCATTTGAAACCGTAAGATTAACTGTGTAATTACCGGCTGATGTGTATGTATGCACTGGGTTCTGCTCTGTAGAGCTGTTACCATCTCCAAAGTCCCATTCCCATTCAGTTGCATTTTCAGAAAGATCAGTGAATTGAACTGAGAGAGGTGCATAACCCTTACTAACATTGCTGCTGAAATTCGCTACAGGCAGTATTGCTGCAGTTTTTTCTGAAACAATTATCAAAGCAGATGTTGAATTTGTACCGTTTTCATTGCTTACTGTCAGATTCACGCTGTAGTTTCCAGCTTTCGTGTATGTATGCACTGGGTTTTGCTCTGTAGCATTGTTACCATCTCCAAAATCCCAAATCCATGATGTAGGTTTACCTGTGGATTGGTCAGTGAAGTTAACCGTAAGTGAGGCAAAACCGTTAGTTATGTCGGCATTAAAAGCAGCAACTGGTATCGGTTTATAAATGTCAGGAACCCCTATAGTTACATTCGTATCCCCTGTGATGTTGTTTTGCCTTTTGATTTCTTCTCCATCAGCCCATTCTTTTGCTGATACTTCTCCTGTAATTGAGTATGTCCCGTTTTTCGTTGTTGCCGGCACGAAAACATCATATATGACTGTTTTTTTACCAGGCCCCATTTCATCAATGAGTACCCATTGCGTGTTCGCAGCCTGATATATCATTCCGTTGTTCTGGACTGGAGTTGCAGTCCAACCGTCTGGAAGGTTTTCGTCAATCCCAGGTGCGTAAAGTGTGCCATCTGAAACTGTGACATTTAAGGTTACTCTGAAGTTTTCTCCTGCTTTCATATTTGTGGTGTTTAACGTTCGCTCACCGGTTATATCGGCTGCAAGCGCTGGTGATGCTAAACCTATAAGTAGAAAAATGGACAAGAAGGCTAGTAAAGTAATTTTTTTCATAACATCTACTCCATTTAATTCCTGCCGACCATCTTGATACCTGTTCAAACAGGTATTTTTTAAAAAAACCGATTTTTTCTGAAAAAGGAGGTTTAATGACAGTATTAAATTCTGCAAGTTTCTTTAGATTCCACTTTTATGCAAGGTCGACACTTACAGTTAAGGATATTGTCAGGAGTATATATATCTAAAAATTTGGCAAAGGATTGTTATCCAAAATAGAAAAAACTGGAATAAATAAAAAAAGGTACATTAAATAGTAAATGTCCTTCAGAGAAGGAAAAATGGACTAAATAAAAAAAGGTAATCTGAAGATTACCTCAAAAACCAGTTGCTTCGTACAGGTATGGAGACTTTCTAGAGGTTGGAATTTTAGAGAATTTAAGCAACTGGTTTTATTACAATTTTTATACAACTTTTATATATTCTGTTTTTGTTACCGTGTTCTTGCCTTTAGCATTCTTTACTGTTAAATTAACCGTATATGTTCCTGCCTTTGAATACTTATGAATCGGATTCTGTTGGAATGACTTTGCTCCGTCTCCAAAGTCCCATCTCCATTTAGCAGGTGTTCCTGTGCTTGTGTCAGTAAATTTAACCTTTAATGGCGTTTTTCCTGATGTAACACTGCTGGTGAAGTTTGCAACCGGTTTTGTTATCACGTTTATATATTCTGTTTTTGTTACCGTGTTCTTACCTTTAGCATTCTTTACCGTTAAGTTAACAGTATATGTTCCTGCCTTTGAATACTTATGAGTCGGATTCTGGTGGAATGTCTTAGATCCATCTCCAAAGTCCCATATCCATTTATCAGGTATTCCTGTGCTTGTATCAGTAAATTTAATGTTTAATGGTGTTTTTCCTGATGTAACACTACTGGTGAAGTTTGCAACCGGTTTTGTAATCACTTTTATATATTCTGTTTTTGTTACCGTGTTCCTGCCTTTAGCATTCTTTACAGTCAAGTTAACAGTATATATTCCTGCTTTTGAATACTTATGCGTTGGATTCTGAACGAATGACCTTGACCCGTCTCCAAAGTTCCAGAGCCAGGAAGTTGGGGAGCCTGTGCTTGCATCAGTAAATTTAACGTTTAATGGTGTTTTTCCAGATGTTGGAGTCGCAGAAAAGTTTGCAACTGGTTTTGCTGAAGACGGACTGGAGACCTTAATATACTCAGTTTTTACCTCAGAATCATTTCCATCCGCGTTGGAAACAGTGAGATTGACAGTGTAGGTACCGACTGCATCATAAGTATACGAAGGGTTTTGCTCAGTGCTGTCAACAGTTCCATCATTATTGAAATCCCAAGAATATGATGAGATGTTGCCAATTGATGCATCTGTAAACTGAACATCAAGCGGAGCCTTTCCACTGGTCCTATTAGCTGTGAAGTTTGCAACCAGAGAGTCAGAAAGAGGTTCACTTACGACAATGTACTCGGTCTTTACTTCAGAATCACTTCCTTCTGCATTGGAAACCGTAAGATTGACGGTGTAATTACCGGCTGATGTGTATGTGTGCACTGGATTCTGCTCTGTATCATTAAATCCATCTCCAAAGTCCCAGTTCCATTCAGTTGCATTTTCGGACAGATCGGTAAACTGGACTGAGAGAGGTGCATAACCATCACTAACATTGCTGCTGAAATTCGCTATAGGAAGTACTGTTGCAGATTTTTCTGAAACAGTTATCAAGGCAGATGTAGAATTTGTACCATTTTCATTGCTTACGGTCAGATTAACTGTGTAATTTCCTACTTCCGAAAATGTATGCGAAACATTCTGCTCTGTATCGTTAAATCCATCTCCAAAGTCCCAGTTCCATGAAGTTGGTGATCCAGTTGACTGGTCTGTGAAATTAACCATAAGAGGAGCAGTACCGCTTGTTACGTCAGCAGTGAAAGCAGCAACTGGTGCAGGTTCTGTTGGTGTTGAGGATTTGGAAACAGTAATGTAATCCGTTTTCACAGTACTGTCGCTTCCTACTGAGTTTGTAACCGTTAAGTTTACAGTATAGTTTCCTGCAGTAGTAAAAGTGTATGTTGGATTCTGGTCTGTACTGTCTACAACACCATCATTATCGAAATCCCAGGCCCACGAAGTTGGTGAGTTTGTAGAGAGATCGGAGAAAGTAACTGATAACGGAGCAGATCCCGACGTTATATTACTGGTAAAATCTGCTGCCGGGAGTTGAGGTGCAGCTACGGTAATGTTACCGTAATTCTCGATTGGAGCTATCAGAGGTGCATGATCTGTACCATATCCAACGGTGTATGAAGTATCTCCAACTCCGTTCTCATCTGCATCAGTACCATTATACTGGTCATAATAATTGCCAAGTATGCCTATGTGCTCTTTACCAGCATAATTATAGTTAAGTTCAGAAGGAGAAGACCAAGAAACGCCTGCATCTTCACCGTTTAAGTAATAGGCGTAAGGACTACAATTAATGAAATTATTTTGGTATATAGCAATTTTATTAGTTCCATATAATTCAAATATTCCCATTTCCATCTTACAATTCTGGAAATTATTTCCTACAAAAGTCATATTATTTACATTTTCTGTTAGCATTAGGTAGCTGAATTCATTATTGTCAAAAGTGTTATTTTTTACGAATCCACCACCGTTTCCAGTTACTATATTTATGTTAAATTCACTATCTTTTACTGTACAATTTTCTATAATTGTACTATCTCTAACCATTAATGACCCTATAGCATTATTGAATAAACAATCCTTTACCGTCAAGAATTCAGAATTAAAACTTTTGGAATTAATTCCAGCTCCTTTTGATCCTGTAAATTGAAGTTTTTCGATTATACAATTATCAGCAAAATTTCGTACCCTTATATGAACGTTATGAAGAACAACTGAATCCTGACTATCACCAATTATATGTAAAGGAGCATTAACATAAACAGGAGTCACTAGATCATTACTCCCATATTCTCCTGCATGCCAATATATTATTGAACCTGAGGGTGCATTATTAATAATCGATTTAAAATCATCCCCTGGATATATGTTAATGTCAGGAATTCCAACTGTTACATTTGCATCTCCTATGATGTTGTTTTGTCTTTCTACTTCGTTTCCATCAGCCCATTCATTTGCTGATATTTCTCCTGTTATTGAATATATCCCGGTTTCCTCTGTTGCCGGCACGAAAACATCGTATATGACTGTTTTTTTACCAGAACTCATTTCACCAATGAGATCCCATTGAGTATTTTCAGCATCGTATACCATTCCATCATTCTGGACTGGTGTCACAGTCCAACCGTCAGGAAGATTTTCATCAATACCTAGCGAGTAAAGTGTGCCACCTGAAACTGTGATATTTAAAGTTACTCTGAAACTTTCTTCTGTTTTTATGCTTGTAGTGTTTAACGTTCGCTCACCGGTTATATTGGCTGCAAGCGCTGGTGATGCTAGGCCTATAATTAGAAAAATGGACAAGAAGGCTAGTAAAGTAATTTTTTTCATAACATCTACTCCATGAAATTCTTGCCGACCATGTTGATACCTGTTCAAACAGGTATTTTTTAAAAAAATCGAATTTTTTTGAAAAAGAAGGCTCAATGACAGTATTAAGGTTTGAAAATTTCTTTAGATTCCACTTTTATTCAAGGTCGACACTTACAGTTAAGGATATTGCCAAGAGTATAAATACCTACAAATTTAGCAAAGAATTATTATCCAAAAAGGAAAAAACCGGAATAAATAAAAAAGTTATATTAAATAGTTAACCTTCTTCAGAGAAGGAATACCTGAAATAAATAAAAAAAGGTAATCTGAAGATTACCTCAAAAAGTTGCTCCGTACAGCTTGCCACCATCATTTCCGTACACAAGCCATCCATTAGCAAAGGCAATTCCCTGCAGTGTGTAGTTTGAATCGGCAGGTTGCCAGGAAACGCAACTAGTAAAACTTCTGCTTGATTTATTAAAAGTTATGCCATAGCAAGTACCTGGATTAGTATTTGTTGTTATATAGACACGTTCTACTCCAGAAGTATTCGTTGTGACCACTGGCGACGCTTTAACGGGTCCATCTACAGAATATGAACTAGAAACTTGTATACCAAAAGTTCCCTTATCAATAGCTATTACTGTTGAAGAATCAGTACCCACATATATATAATCACTAGTTACAGCAGGTGTAGATGTTGTCCTAGAGCCTATGTTAAAGTCTCTTAATGTATTACCTATATTTCCAGTACTTGAATTATATGTAGTACTAAGCAAATAACCTCCTGTTGTACTATAGTAAATACTTCCATTATCATAGACAATACCTGAGCGAATGCTACCATAAGTAGCTGTATTTAGGGTATCCACCAATGCTCCAGTATTTTTGTTGAAAGAGCGTACTATACCTGCGTCATCCCCAACGACAACATAGTCACCAATGATTGCAGGGGATGCTCCGTAATAGCCACGGGTACTGCTAGCATATCTCCAGATTACATTGCCATTGCTTGCATTCACACAGTAAAAATAACCCCCAACTGTATTATAATTGGCGTCAAGCTCTACAGAGCCAAAATACAGTTTTCCAGAATCGTATTTTATTGGAGAATCAATCTGGTAGTTAGATGGAAAATCGTTGTCATCTGAGTTATACCATACAACATTTCCAGTCGTTGCATTTAGTGCATAAATTGTTGAACCAATATTTGTATTTTCATAGTTTCCGTTTGTCAATCCAACGTATAAACGGTCATCGTTATATGCAGGTACAGATATTTCGAAACTGTATGGATTATTATTTGCAATATTGGTGTTAACCCAATTCTGAGCTCCTGTTGCAAGGTTAAAAGCATATACAATTCCATTGTAATTTACGCAATATGTAGTATTATTATTATCGATTACGGCTCCTGCATCCAACCCTGCATAATCACCAGCAGCCGTCTGGCTATTCCAGTTCGTAGCAAAAGTGGTAGTAATGCCTTCATTGGTAACTCCGTTGTTTTCATTGTTTCCCTGGAATGAAGTCCAGCTTGAAGCTGATACTGCCATGGGCAGCAATCCAATTATTACCATGCTTATCAAAAGCATAAACAAATTTTTATTTTTCATGTTCGGTACTCCGTTAATCAATGTTCTGTATCAATTTTTGATACCCACAGGTAAGCGAATTCTCCTGTAGTTCATCCACTCGTTATTGATTGAATCCCAACTACGTTTCTTAATTTAGTAGGATGTAAATAAGTTTGTTCTTTTAATATAATAAACAATCAAATTGGGAAATTATTGTTAGCCTTTAGCTATACATTATGCTCATTTTTTGACTGATTTACTATAATGTTATTAATACTGTTACCTTTAAGGGATACTCCATATCTATTTTCAAATCTTTACAAGCAAACTTCAAAACTAAATTTGAGATCTGTAGCTCGAACCTCTTTTTGTGAGATTTACTCCGTAGAAGAATTGCCATGAAAGCCGTTGAGGCCCTCTTATTTGAAAATTAAATCAAAAAAGTTTTGGAGGAATTTAAAGTATAAGTTACTAAAAATAGAATTACTGATACTTTGTAACCAATTCAGTAGTTTTACAGTATCAGAATTTATTGAAACAATATAGAATAATATATGAGCTCATCCCAAAACCAATGTTATTCTTAAATCAATGGAGTTTTGGAAATATTTTTTGTTATGATATACTCGATTGATAATTCCAAATTTGAAATTCAGAGATGCAATTTTAAGTTTTAGGAGAAGCTCTATAATAAAGTACTACATCACATTCTAAAGTACTACATCACATTCTAAAGTACTACATCACATTCGTTTTGGAATCATAGTACTGGTGGAACAATTCCCGTAAATGAGGTGATGGCCGGTAAGGCCATCAATATCACTCGTTTTATATTCGTTAATGTGCGAATTCACTTATCGAACTTCATAGGGAAATTATTTTTCCAGTACATAGTCATCGATTGTATATTTTTTAGTGAAACCTTGTAGTCAGAGTCTATTGAAAGGCCTTTTTTCCAATGAAGCACGGCGGTCTGTAATTCATCAAGTGAAATATATGCTCCGGACTCCGAATCTGGATCATTGAAAACATTCCAATCTCCTTCAACACAGTAGAGGTTTCCTCCATCTGTTCCAAAGTAAGATTTTCCCTGTGAAAGTGCTACTCCCTGCAGGATATATCCATCGTCAGGAGGATTATATTCCCACACAAGACCTCCTGATTCATTCAGGCAGTAAAGGGAACCGTTATCCTCTGCAGTTGTGAAATAAATACGAGGTGTTCCATAATACGTAGAAACTGCAGGAGAGGATTTCACACCTGCATCCACATGGTATTCCCATACTTTTTTACCATCACTATCATCCAAACAGATCATCTTACCATCATATCCATGTTCTCCCTGCCCAACGTATACTTTACCGTTATAGATTGCAGGAGTCGAGGTACTGAACATCTGGTCAGAGCGCCATCCCTGGTTAAGGAAGGTACCAGTAGAGTCATCGAATCCTACTTTCCAGACATAACCAGTTTCCTGTGCTAATTCTGAAGTCGTATAGACATACCCGTCGTGGTAAGCAACAGAGGAACGGAATCTTCCCGGCTCAGGAAGAGCAAATGAAATCCGACTTGACACATCGCTGTCCAGGCTTATTTCATCAACAAGCGCCCCTGTTTTCCTGTCAAGACATGTGAGATTGCCTTCATGGGTAGAATATATCAGATAATCACCTACAACGGATGCACCGTTCCATATGAAGCCGGATGTGTTCTGAGTTGCATGTTTCCATAAAAGGTTTCCAAGGTCATCGTAGCAATAATAGTATTTTGTATCCACCCCGCCTTCAAGACCTTCTGCAACGTATATTCTGTGATCATAATACGTAACCGGACTTTCCGGACCTACATCCGTTACATGTACTTTCCATTTCTGGACCCCTGTACTTGCATTATAGGCATAAAGATTTCCGCCTTCAGTTACTACAAAGAGATTCCCGTCTCCATATGCGGGTGTTGAAGAGTGTAAAACCGAAGCAGCATCAAGTGTTGCATGCCATATTGATTTACCTTCTGTTTTGTTATAAGCATACAATTCTCCACTGGAAGCTAGCACATAAACATTATCTCCTACAACTATTGGGCAAAGATCGATATTCCCGCCAAAATCATCCGCACTCCACTTAAGTTTAACAGAATCATCAAGGGGTGCATATCCTTCAGTAACACCATTTCTATCACTTCCCCCCTGAAATTGTGTCCAGTATATTGCAGATTTTGCTTCAATTGCTGTTTCCGGTTTTACCGTAATAGGCAGAGTCACCTGGTTATTAGTTTCATCACTTTCCGATACATTGTTCTCCGCATCAGCAAATACTGTAAACCCAAAGTCTCCGGCCGTCTGGGATTCCCATGTAAAATTTAGTTCAGCGCTCTGGGAAGGACCAAGCTGTTCGAAAGTCTTTGCAGCCAGTTCATTTGTTCCTTCTTTTACAGTCACCGTAAAATTACTTGCCATGGAAGTACCCTGGTTTTTCACAACTGCTCTCATTTGATATGAAGTATTTGAAAAGATAGCAGAAGGTGTGATCGATACAGGGATAAGGTCTGCATCACCAGCTAAAGCAGTTACATCTATTCCCATAGAATTATCTGCATCGTTACTCTCAGGAACGGACCCTGTAGAATGAGCTTCGACCGTTATGTTATAATCCCCCGGAGCTTCTGGTGTCCAGGAAAAACTCACATTTTTGGCCATGTTACTTCCGATCTTTGTTACAAGGTTATCCTTCTGTTCACCATTAACTAAAAAGGACACGGATACATTATCAGCGTAGATGTTACCGTTATTTTTTATAGTTGCATTGATCTCATTTGGATAATAAGGATAGACATTTCCATCTGCCGCTGAAACATTTTGGACAACCAGATCTACATAAGGGTCAGTCTGTACATAGGCATAGACTTCGCCGTCATCGCCAATTGTATATATGCTACCGTTTGCAATAGAACAAGCTCCTCCAACCGTAGATTCCCATAAAACATCGCCTGTATATGCATCATATTCCACAATGTGATCATAACCATATGACGACGTTTTTTTGCCTGCAAAGGCTTTTCCATCTGCAATTGTCATGGAATTCGTCCATCCCCCAGCACTGCCGCTCCAGATTATTTCTCCTGAAGAAGCATTGACACAATATACCGGAGAGACATAAACATTCCCATATGCAACTGCAGGGGTAGAGTCAGTTCGTGGGACCGCTTTTTGTTCCCAGAGAATATGTCCGTCATTTATATCCAGCGCACTTAACGCAGTAGTTTTATCGCTGTAGAAATCATAAGACGTAACATATACAGCATTGTTTCCAACAGAAGCAGAACATAATACGTTGTCTGTAATTGGAGTGGCCCATATTTTCGAGCCGTTTTCCGCATCTACACAATATACCTGTCCTTCATATACATTCGACCCCACATTTATTGTACCATATCCACTTGTCAGGAAGACTTTTCCGTCTTTATAGGAAGGGACACCTTGTGCGGAACCTGCTACTGAATAAGTCCACAAGAGTTTTCCAGTATACTCGTCCACGCAATAATAATGACTTCCTTCCCAGTCAGAACAAAAGACTTTTCCATCAGCTATTGATGGCCCTGCATTACATGATGTTTGACCACTCGGATTAGTGAATTTCCATTTTTCAGTGCCGTTTGAAGCATAAACACAAATCGTGTCAGTACCTCTGGAAGCAAACACCATCCCATCATCATAAGCAGGAGATGACCATGAACCATACTTATCTGTTCCCGTATTCGTAGTCCATACTACACCACCTGTTGTAACATTCAAAGCTTTCAATGAATTGGAGCTGCTTATAACAAAAACCATGTTTTCAGCGGTTACAGGCGCGGAATCTATAACTGCGCCTACTCCACTACTCTTCCATTGTAATTGGAATGCATCCGGTAATTCTCCTGCATAAAAACCGGTATGTTCGATGTTATTCTGAAACTGTGGCCAGTTGTTTTCCTCTTCAGATAATGCCAATGGTATGCTTTGCAATATTGCGAGCATTACTATAGGTATTAAAATTAGTTGATGCATTTTTTGCTTCATACTACTCTCTTCCCATAAAAAATTCAAAATTTCTGGAACTATTCCTGTCAGTACTTATTATTATTCAATTTATTATTATTCAATTCTCTTTCTTTGGTCAATTTTCCAGGAAATATTTCAGAATTGCAACAGTAAGATCTTTCTTATATTCTGGATCCAGTTTTCGTGTTCCGTTGTAAATTGACTTATAAAAGAGTTAAAAATCATTAAAACAATGATGAAAAAGTAAATTTATTTAAATGTATTATTTTGGCAAAAGGTTGTTAGCAAAATAGGTAACAATTTTCTCTGGTGTGCTGCAAAATTCTATATTATTAACTAAGTCAAAATTTTCAAAAAAGTAAATTATGATAAAAAGATAAGAACTTATAGTTATTTAGGAGAGTGTCTAGAAAGTTTTAGAAAACAGAGTTGACTCTGTATCTTTTTTCATGAACTCATCCCAAAACCAATTTTATTCCCACATCAGTAAGAGTTTCAGAATTATTTTTCAGGATCAAAAGCTCAAATGAGAATCCAGAATACAATATTCAGAGAAGCAATTTTGAGTTTTGGGATAAGCTCACTATAAAAACAGGATACGAAGTCAATGGTAAATTTATTTTTCCTCATAAAGACTCTGTTCCAAAATCTAGTGATTTTTGCATTTCTTGATTGAAAAATCTGAATTCGCAAGAAGAATCAGGTTTTCATCAAGATCAATATTCGACATCTAAAGACTTCATCCCCAAAGTTGTATCTCAAAGATTGTGACCAATTACAAAATTTAGTGATTTATTTATGTTTATCACTGGATTTTGATACTGAGTCCTCATAAAAGATTAATTATATAGGACTTACGCACCTGAAGTACGAAATCAAATGCAATAGACATTGTATAAAAATCCTATTTTGGGCAGTTTAGGATTTAATGCCATCGATTTCTACGTTCAACCACGTAAGTCCTATTATAATTTACAACACCAATAGAACAAAAATTAATTAACAATTCATATCACGTAGAACAAACTCAGATATCGCCTTAGTAAGATGCTGGAGGATTGAAGCTTGAATTGATCCAAAGTCGTTCTCTATTAAGGATGCCTTATCAAGGCCAAATCCTTCCATGATTATAAAACTTGCAACTTTTTCGGCTTCGTTCTCCGGCAGCAATCCCCACTCCACTTCATCAATAATATGAAGAGTTGCCGATGTTACTGCAACCAGAATTGGATTTTTTACACAGTTACATAAATTATTAAAAAAAGTTTCTTGTGACACTGCATTAGTTGCAGATTTTTTCATAAGCTCTTTAGCAATTTGCCAAAGGTCTTCCTTCGTTACTGAAAAGCGGGACAGTCGAGCAAGCACATCCATCTGTGATTCTGGTGAGAGTCCTGTTTGGAGACGCAGCGCTTCAGTTGTTGCGCTAATGACAGACTTTCCGATCAGCTCACCCAGCTTGGAATGTTTCCCTGCATCAGAAATATGTAGTTTTGAATTGGGATCTGTAATAATGGCAATCATGTCTGTACCTGACCCAGTTGCAATACCATGCGAGTAGATGCTTCTTGCCATGAGCTGTTGTAGAGCCACCGCTTTTGCTTCCGTTGCAGTCATGAGCACTTTTCCCACAGCATACTCCGGAAGATTGGCGTTGATGATTAAGATAGTATTGATCGTGCCACCAATAGGTTCATAATTTTCGTTATTCTCATAATATGATGCAGGGTCGCCGGCTCTTCCACCATTTTCATCAATCCCAGCAGTTACTATCGCACAGACATAAAGGTCCCGGTAAGATGTAGGGACTATGGCTGTATTCTGCATATATGCACATGTCATCAGACCGCAAACTGTGTTTGGATCTAGATCGAGAGATTCTGCAACGCCTTCAAGATATGTTTTCACGTCTTCTGTAGTTTGGCACGCTTCACATACATCTAGTGAAACCTGATGGTTAAATACCGCAGTTAGATCTTCTCGGTAGCCACCATTAAGCCATGAAGTGCTGAACACATTTCTTTTTCCCGGAAGTCGGACTACAAAAGAACGTTCATAACGCTCGATTGAATGTTCGTAATGCTCGATTGAGTGTTCATAGCATTTTATTGTTTCATTTTTTAGGGATATCATTGAATTTTCCTCTATCAGTAGTCTCGTGGACAGGGCTAACGAAATAATCCCTGAGGCTTTGAGAAAATTGACACACAAATCCTATAATCATCAGTGACCACTACATTACTACCAGATTTTTATCTAGTACTTTTATGATAGATACAGATTAGAATGTCAAATAGCCCCATCCTGAGTACCTATTTATCATGATGAGTATTCTTTCCCCAAACACTGGTCCAGAGCCTCTATACTGGTAACCATGGCTGCTCGGCCATCTGAGATCATACGATTAAAGATTGCTGCTGCTTCGCCTGCCATGCAATTTTCAATACTTTTGGAAAAACAATCTGTTACAAGCAGAATAGGTTTATTACAGCATTCAGACACGATACGTAGATTGTCCACATTTTCCTGCTCAAATGGCATTGATGTGAATACAACAAGATCTGCTGTGCCTATACTTTCTTCAAGTAATGAGCGTGAAACATCAGTGATTGGAGAAAAGGAGGGTTCAGCAATACAGGGAATACCTAATTGGATTGAAGTAGAATAATCAGCGTCATTCATAGAGAGAATACCTGTGCTGACATTACATTCGGCTGCATGAAGAGCAAACATAATCTCGGTGCCAGATCCGCCACCACAAATAAGATGTACCTTTCGGCCACCGTTTTTGATGGGTCTTTTGTGATAGATAGGAAGCAGGTACAATTTGCCAGTTGTTGGATGGGTTTTTATCAGTACATCAAGACCAAAGACAGCACGGATATTTTCTGGAGTCATTACCTTGTGTGGGGTTCCAACTGCATATACAGTTCCCTGGTCTAGCATAATAATCTCATCACAGTACTGAGAAGCAAGATTCAGATCATGGATCACACAGATTACTGTTGAACCCTGGCGTGTCAAGCTTTGCAAGACAGATAGGATCTCAATCTGGTGATTTATGTCGAGTTGACTGATGGGTTCATCCAACAGGAGTAAAGGTGTTTCCTGTGCCAGTGCCCGGGCAATCAAGACACGTTGCCATTCACCGCCGCTAAGCGTAGAGATACTCCTTCCGGAAAGATGTGAGATGCCAGTCAATGCCATTGCTTTCTGGCATGCTTCCCTGTCATGAGACTCAGGCGGACGGAGAAGCTTCTGGTACGGGTAGCGCCCCATCATAACAATATCATCTACGGAAAAATCAAACGTCCGTGTGGACTCCTGAGGTACCACGCCAAGCATTTTGGCTAGTTCTTTACGCGAATATTTTTCAATTTCCTCTCCTATGATAAGGATCTTGCCTGTTGTCGGATTCAAGGTGCGACTCATGCAATAGATGAGTGTACTCTTTCCTGAACCATTTGGGCCAATAATACCAACAAACATGCCTTGACCAGCACTAGCACTTATCTTATGCAGGATCTCCGCAGTTCCTATCTTAACATCAACGTCCGTAACGTTAATCACTGATTCTGTTATGTCCACATTCTCCTCCTTATAAGGTAGATAAAAAATGGTGCTCCAAAGAATGCCGTAATGATACCAACTGGCATATCATTCATGAACGTCCGGCTCAGAGTATCTGCCCACATTAAGAGAATTCCACCGGCAAGAACTGAGATTGGAAGCAAGAAACGAAACGAAGACCCTGAAATGGATCTGACCATATGAGGAACAATAAGTCCAATAAATCCGATCGAACCTGAAAGTGAGACGGCAATCCCGGTAATAAATGACGTAACTGCAAGTAATACAATCTTGATTCGTTCTGTATTTACACCAAGTGATGATGCTTCATCATCGCCCAATGAAAGAATATCGAGCTCGCGGACAGTAAAAAAGAGTACACCAATAGCTGGAATAATTAAAAGTCCAATGCGTACCTTATCCCATGTAGCATTCCACAGACCCCCCATGAGCCAGAACATGATTTGGTGCAAATCGTCCCCAGATATATACATGAGGAACGAAAGCATAGCCGAGCAGAATAATGAGATGGCGATACCGGATAGAAGAAGCGTCTCTACTGCTACCTTTCCATTCTGTCGGCATATAATATACACGATGATGGTAGAGCTGCACGCTCCACAAAATGCTGCAAGGGGAAGTAGGTAACTGTGAAAAATTACTAGAGAAATTGCTGCACCCAACGCTCCACCTGATGATGTGCCGATAACATAAGGATCGGCTAACGGATTACGGAATAAGCCCTGCATTGCTGCTCCTGCTGCTGCTAACCCTCCACCAACAATAAATGCTGTGATAACACGTGGTAGCCTGATTTGGGTAAGGATAAGGGACATCTTAGAGGTTTCCATTGTTTCCATTATTTGTATTCCACAAATATTAGAAGGCCCAATAAAAGTACAGACTATGGCGCTAATGACTGCTATTGCGCTAAGGACAATTATTAACATCCATCGATATGACACAACAGATATTGTCGTATTCAATGCTCTTATATTACCCATCTCCTGTAGTATTTTTAAATAACCACTGAAACTGTACAGAATTTCCCTGGACTATACCGAATTACTGTCATGAAAGCATACTGAATATTGGTAATAGTAGAGCACTGCCTCAGTCCATCATAAGCAAAGATTCTAGCAATCATTTTTGATCATTTCTTTTTACATCTGACATTTCGCTGTGTCTTTTATCCCTGTCTATGCTTTTTCTGTCCATTAATATCCAAAAACAGTCATTTGGAGAGAAATTTTTCAATGATAGAGCTCATCCCAAAACAATTACGTTCTCAAAATCAGTAAAGTTACAAAACCATTTTTTCACTATCTGAAACTCGATTGATTATTTGGAATATGAGATTTAGAGAAACAACATTAAGTTTTAGGATCAGTTCATATGTATGATGTGCTATGTAACACAAGTTAACTTGAGTTATCCAAACTTAACTTTACTTGTATAAAAATATTTCTTTTATTTATTGATTATGAAACATTTTTGCATACTTTAAGTAAAAAAACAAAATAAATTGTTTTTTATGCTGAGTTATTTATTTGTCTCTGCTTTCTGTATACCTTATTACATTATCTCATATACATGGAAATTCGTTATTTTTTGTTTTTGTCCCACTTTCCACAGGTGCGACAAGAAGCTATACTATGGTGCGACAAGAAGTTATAAAACGTATTGCTTAGACGCTATCTCTTCTGTTTGAGATAATCCTACTAAGACATGTGTTGATGGTAACGTCAATATGTGAAGCTCTTAGGACAACGTGGAAAGTCTCTAGTCCAAAACCAGACAATCTGCCAGGATAAGGATGCAAAGAAGAATCATAAGATGAACCGCTGCAAGAGTCGTCAAGCTTACAAGCGAAACTGGACTGACACGCTTCACCAAAAAGGTATGGAATCAGGACTGTAATGGCTCATGGTACATTACAGGAAACAGACAAATGACTCCCGGCTTATAGGCGGCTTCTAAAGCATTCATAATTATACGTTTTATAAAACTTGGTAAGCCCTACATGTTCCCGTAAGGGTAGAAGTTTCGTAAGAAACAACAATAGCATAGAGGGTAAAGGAAGAAGCAAAAAGCGAATGGTAACTTGTAATGAGTTACATAAGGGTTCGAAATTTGCTCTAATCTGAAAAGATGCAGACTTGCTTCATGGTATCGAAACGTAAGAATGGAGGCAGGACGATGAAAGTAAGACCTTCAATTACGCTAGATGATGAAACGGATAAACTTATAGGAAATCCATCTTCCTGGAACGAACACAAATGTATCAGTTTCCACAACAAAGAAATTACCAACAAGAGTCTACCTGTCGAATCACCTAATGAGAAGCTTACTAACATGCAACTAAAAGCCATTTGGAACAGCATCGAGTGGAATAAAGTTGAAAAACACGTTAATCGTCTGCAAGTCAGGATTACGAAGGCAGTTATTCAAAAGAAATGGAATTTAGTCAAGAGGTTGAGTTATTTACTAACCCATTCTCATTATGCAAAACTATTAGCGGTAAGAAAAGTAATCCAAAACAAAGGCAAAAGAACAGCAGGAATCGATGGAATTCGATGGAGAACACCAGAAGCCAAGATGAAAGCTGCCCTTAGCCTAACTGATAGACAATATAAAGCCAAACCATTAAAGAGAATATACATTGAAATATATGGGAAAAAGGAAAAACGACCTTTAGGCATCCCAACAATGTACGACAGAGCCATGCAAGCTCTCTATACATTAGCACTAAATCCATACGCTGAAGCCACTGCTGACTCTACATCCTTTGGATTTAGAAAATATAGAAGGGCACAACACGCTTGTGCAACTATCTTCAACAGAATAAGTAGAAAATGCGATGCACAATGGATATTAGAAGGGGATATAAAAGGTTGTTTTGACAACATCAGTCATGAATGGCTTCTAGATAACATTCCAATGGACAAATCAATTCTAAAACAATTCCTTAAAGCAGGTTATGTTTCAAAGCATAACCTCTTTCCAACAAATTCAGGAACAACACAGGGCAGCATCATATCACCAATTCTGTCTAACATCACACTCGATGGAATTGAGAAAATACTCGATATAAAATATCACAGTAAAAACAATAAAATCAATCGTCGCATAGCTTCAAAATACCAAGTAAACTTGGTAAAATACGCGGACGATTTCATTGTAACTGCCAGAACCAAAGAAATTGCTGAAGAAGTGAAAGTCCATATTGGAAACTTTCTAAAACAAAGAGGACTAGAACTATCCAACGAAAAAACACAAATAACCCATATAAACGATGGCTTTGACTTTTTAGGCTGGAATTTCAGAAAATACAATGGAAAACTCCTAATAAAACCTTCCAAGAAATCCATACAAAAGATCACAAGAGAAATCAGTGATGTAATCAGAAATGGAAAGACATGGACACAAGAAGACCTAATAAATACTCTCAATCCAATCATAACAGGCTGGTCTAATTACCATCAGGGAGTAGTGTCAAAATCCATATTCAGGAAAATAGACAGCAGAGTATGGAACATGTTATGGAAATGGGCAAAAAGAAGGCATCCACATAAGTCCAAGAAATGGATCACAAGCAAATACTGGCAAACCATAGGAAAAAGGAAATGGGTATTCGCTAGCGGAAATATTCAGCTTAAATATCTATCAAACACAAGAATTATAAGAACTATACCTATAAAACTGGATAAAAATCCCTATCTGGATAGAGACTATTGGATTGAATACAAAACCAAAGAAAGAAATCGCAAACTAATGGGGATGTATAAAAGTATGGGATAAAAAAAAGGGATATTTCCCCTTTTACAATTTAATGATAGACATCAACAATGATGCAAAAGAAAGACCTTTACATCACAAAGATGGAAATTATTAAAAAAATCACATAGTATCTAACTTTGTCTATACACATATACATTGCTACAAACAATGTCATGTAATAAATTCCAATTAAATAATTGCCGCCCTACATATGGGTTATGAGATGCTTGAGCTGTATGAAGCTAAAGTTTCATGTACAGTTCTTAGGGGAGAAAGGAGGAGTAATCCTCCCGACTTACCCGAC